>ENA-OPCN01000268-OPCN01000268.1-human-gut-metagenome-genome-assembly--contig:-NODE-268-length-50204-cov-4.586512_pt1 | contig 50204 bp, 47 predicted proteins | sample MGYA00241567_ERZ501485 | MGnify/ENA primary metagenome ERZ501485 (study PRJEB25962, sample SAMEA2042579) | human gut metagenome | biome: human gut; feature: human-associated habitat; material: faeces...
TATGCCAGCCGCGACCCTATTTGTTTGTCAATTACGCGACAGCTCGCGGCGGAATTCGGTGGGACTCTGCCCCGTGAGCCGCTTGAACATTCGCGTGAAATGAGCCGGATACTGGAATCCGAGGTCGTATGCTATGAGGCTGACATCCTCGTCAGATACTGCCAGGCGGTGCTTGGCCACATTTGCCATCTGCTGCATTATCATTGTCTTGGGCGTCAGGCCGGTCTCCTTCTTGACAAGCTCGCCAAGATATTTGGGCGAGAGGCACAGACGGTCGGCAAAAACATTGACCGACGGGAGCTCGCCCCGGTTGTCGGGAGAGTCGAAATACTCTCTCAGCATCCTCTCGAACTGGGCCACAATCTCGGAGTTGACCTTATGGCGTGTGATGAACTGACGGTCATAGAATCGGTCGAGATATTCAAGCAGGAGCTGGATATTGGCCGAGATGACCGAGGCCGAATGACTGTCGACGGGATGGTCGAGCTCGCGGTCTATCTTTGAGAGGCAGTCGAGAAAAATCTCACGCTCACTGTCCGAGAGATGCAACGCCTCCATCTGCAGGAAATCGAAAAAGCCGAACGAGCCGATCTTCTGGCCCAGCGGTGTGCCATAGATGAGGTCGGGGTGAAAGAGCAGTCCGATGACATCGTTAGACATCTCCCCCTCGGCCATCTCGACATCCACAGTCTGCCCGGGAGCGAAACTGACCACTGTCCCGGCCTGATAGTCATATTTGCGGCGCCCGTACCTGATGGTGCAGTTGACGCCATTCTTCAGGAACAGGGCATAGAGGCCATAGGTCATGCGGAAATGGTTCGGCATGACCTCCGATTCCTTCAGGTCGACAACCGTGACCAGCGGATGACGTGTCCTGAAACCGTAAAGCCTGTTGTATGCCTCGATACAATCGAGATTGACTACGTTGTTCTCCATAACATATCGTGATGTATGTTGCAAAGTTACGCAATAGATTCCATTCCGCCGTCGTGATTTCGCATCATGGTAAGCATTGGGGCGAAAATGGTAAAAATCGTGTCACGCCCCGGTAATCTTACGTATTACCCGGCATGGGTTCCCCACGGCAACCGAGTCTGACGGAATGTCGCGTGTGACGACGCTCCCGGCCCCGATGACACAGTTGTCGCCTATGGTTACTCCGGGCAGCACACAGACCTGCGCCCCGAACCACACATTGTCACCGACAGTGATGGGACGCGCATATTCGAGCCCCTTGTTACGCTCGGCGGCATCCACGGGATGTCCCGCCGTGTAGAAACCGCAGTTGGGAGCTATGAATATGTTGTCGCCGAATGTAACCTTGGCCCCGTCGAGTATCACGAGGTTGTGGTTGGCATAGAAATTCTTGCCCACACTTATATTATAGCCATAGTCGCAGTTGAAAGGCTGCTCGATGAGTATGTCGCCTCCGACATGGCCCAATATCCTGTGCAGCAGCGCGGTGCGCGCCTCTGTCTGGCGGGGACGCAGGTCATTGTAGTCGCGGCACAGTTCCTTGCAGTCCAGCCGTTCCTCAATCAGTTGCGGATCATAGTTGGCATCATATATCATGCCTCTAAGCATCTTCTCTTTCTCTGTCATATTCATGATATGTTTATTGTTTTGCCGAACTCTCGGCACCTGATTCACGGAAACGGTGAAGCTGACGGCGTGATATGTTCAGATAGGAGGCAATCTCTCCGAGCGACACAAGGTCGAAAATCCTGGGGAACCGCTCGGCAAGATTGTGATACCGCTGTTCGGGTGTCAGCCTGTACCCGTCAAGAATGATGCCGTATGCCTGGGCGAAAAGCGCTTGCGCGAACCTGATGCTGAGGGTAGGGTCATAAAGCAGCCTGTCACGTATCATCGAGGCCGGTACGACAAGCACCTCCGAGTTCTCGAGCGCAATGATGTCGATAGGCATGGGTTCCCCCTTCATCACACTGATATAATTTGCCAGGATAGACCCTTCGAAGACAAATCCCACGCTCTTGGCACACCCCACACTGTCCGTGAGCGAATGTTTGAAACCGCCCGTCACAATCCATCCGACAGACCTCATCACCTCGCCCTCATGCACGAAATACTCGCCACGTCTGTAGCCAAGCGTCTTGCCGTGACTGTGGCATATCTCGCGCCAGAACGAGAAATCTATCTCCTTCTCAAAAGCATTGAACCGTCCCATTACTCAGACATTGATTCATAATCGGCAAAGATACGAAATTATATGGTTTTTCATTATCTTTGCCGATAGATATTGTCGATAAAAAGCTTCTCTATTATTAGATAAACAATTCAGTAAACAGATATGTGGAAACTGAAATACAGCAAGCCGGGACTTATCGCCGGAAAAAATATATATCGAAGTGAGGATTTCCTTTTCTTCTGGAGACACACCGGCTCGCGCGAGTCTTGTCTGAGCCAGTGGTATCCGACCCCTTTCACGGTCGACGGGATATGCTATAACTGCGCCGAACAGTATATGATGGCTATGAAGGCCGCTATCTTCGGCGATGAGAAGATACGTGAGGAAATCATGGCTTCCTATGATCCTATGGTCATCAAGAAGCTTGGCAGGCGTGTGGGTAATTTTGACCCGCATGTGTGGGATGAAAAAAGCCATGAGGTGGTCATGACCGCCAATCTGGCAAAATTCTCGCAAAATCAGAAACTGAAGGTTTTTCTGCTCGGTACCGGTGACAGGATTCTCGTCGAGGCATCCCCTTATGACAGAATCTGGGGAATCGGGCTGGATGCAGACTCACCTCAGGCCACGATGCCGTCCCGTTGGCCCGGCGAGAACTGCCTGGGATTTATCCTCATGGAAGTCCGCGACATACTGCGGGGAAGATGATTTAATCCAATTATTAGCATGAAGATTCTTTTCATTTGTACCGGGAATGCCTGCAGGTCTGCGTTGGCAGAGGTGATACTCAGAAAGATGCTGGCTGACAGCGGCACCGGCGGGGTTGAGGTCGCATCGTGTGGAACAAAGTCCTATGGCGAGCTCTATCGTGATGAGACCATGTGCCGCATCGCTGCCGAACATGGTTATGAGATGGGTGGTAAGGCCGTACCTATGAGTGGTGAATTGCTTGACTCCGCCGACCTGATTATCGTGATGACAGAGCATCACCGTGATGAGGTGACCCGTTTTCTGACATATTCCCACTGGAACCGGATTATCCGCTTCAACGAATACTGTTTCGGAGAACCTTCCGACCTTAAGGATCCCCATTTTCAGACCGAGCATGTCTATCGTACATGCTTCGATGCGATTGAAGGGGGTTGTCGGGAAATTATCAGGAAATTGGTTGCGGATTGAGATAGATTTTGCATCGCTATCATCTCTATAATAATAAAGACCTATCAAGATACGAACATGAAAACTAAGATTACAACAGAAGTCAAAACCACAGTAAATGTGAACACTGAGCCCGAAGAGGCCCGGAACATGGAGCAGGTTTCGCCTAAAGGTAAAGGCAAGCTCGATATGGTAATCGCCTTCGACACCACCGGCTCGATGTCCGCATATATTGATGATGTGCGCCGGCAGGTCGCTGAGATGATTCCGCGTATATTCAAGGATAACGAGGACCTGCGTCTGGGCATTGTCGCATTCGGCGACTATTGCGACATGAAGGACCGCGATACTTTCGGTGACGCCTACCAGTGCATCCCTCTCACCGACAACGAGAATGACATCATCAAGTTTGTCAGGGAGTCCAAGGATACAGGTGGTGGAGACGGCGACGAGTTCTACGAACTGGTGCTCAAGAAGATTATCGACGAGTCGCCCTGGCGCGAGGATTCCTCAAAGGCCATACTGCTGATTGCGGATGCTGACCCGCATGAGGTGGGCTATACATACCGCGACCATGTGGTCGGAAATCAGATAGACTGGAGGGCTGAGGCAAGGAAAGCCGCCGACATGATGATAAAGATTGACACCGTTTCGATCTGCGGACGTCCCTGGTATAAGGAGCTGTCCGCAATGACCAACGGTATCTCCGTCCCGTTCAGGAGCAGTGGCAAGACCGGCACCATGATAGAGACCGCGACGACAGCCCGCAGTGCCATGGCATTCGCGGAGTCAGCCCGCAGGAGCGAAGGCGAGTCTGACAAGGCATATTGCGGTACCCGAATCTCGATGCTCAGGGATAAACTTTCCCGTATGTTCACCGAATGTAATGATACGGAATTGAACGATGTGTATGCGTCCTATTCAAAAGAGATAGATGATGCGGATAAGTAATCTTCAGGACAGATGCCGTGGGTCGCTCGTCGGAGGGGCTGTCGGCGACGCGCTGGGCTATGAGGTCGAGTTCATGAGCCTTGAGGCTATCCGTAAGCGTTTTGGGGATAATGGTATCCGGGATTATGTGCTTGACCGTAACGGTGTGGCCGAGTTCTCGGACGACACCCAGATGTCGCTGTTTACCGCCGAGGGATTGCTCAACGGGATAGCCGGAGGTAAAATCCATGAGAAAGAGATTCTGCCATACATCGCCAAGGCTTATGAACACTGGTATTACACCCAGTCATGTCCCGAACTGAAAATGAGCGGCAGTTGGCTGACCCATATCTCCGCATTATGGTCACGTCGTGCACCCGGCAACACCTGTATGTCGGCATTACATACGCTCACGATGCCCGGTAACGCCCCGGTAATCAACAGCTCGAAGGGTTGTGGAGGGGTGATGCGCGTGGCTCCGATCGGAATATTCTCAGCCGCTCATCCGGCAGTCCTTGACCTTCAGCACGCGGCTTATCTGGCCGGATATGCTGCCGATATCACGCATAAGCACCCTTTGAGCGCCTACTCCTCCATGGCCCTCGCCATGATTGTCGCTGATTGCATCAGTCAGGATAATATTGACCGAGACAAGTTCTGGTTTATAGTCATCGACAGGGTTTTCAAGCTCCTCGGACTCTGGTTCAAAGACGACCGCCATCTTGCAGAGCTCTTTGGTCTGATACTGAAGGCTTTCCGATATGCAATCTCCGAGGAATCCGATACCGATGCAATCCGTGCACTCGGAGAAGGATGGGTGGCGGAAGAGACCCTGGCAATCGCAATATTCAGCGTAATACGCTATATCGACGATTTCGGGAAATGTGTCTGTTGTGCGGTCAATCATAGCGGAGACAGCGACTCGACAGGTGCGGTCGCCGGCAATATCATCGGTGCGATACTCGGATATGAGGCTATCCCGGCGAAATACCTTGCGCCCCTTGAGCTGCATGACCTCCTCGTCTCCGTCGCCGATGACCTCTGCGGAGCGAGCGACGAGGAACAGATGAGAAGACGCTATGTGAATAACAAGCCATGAAAGTATATGCCAAATGGGCCATTCTCACGGCGATTGCCGTAGCTGGCACAGCTTGTTCCAATAGACAGCATCCTGTTGATGTTGCCGACGGTATTGACGGGGAGGGAATTGCCTCACCGACTGATTCTGTAATTCCTTCGCAGAAAAGCTACTCTACCGCCGACGGAATGACAATGAAGATTGTCGCTCCTGACCCAATAAAGGTTCCGGTCGATTCCCTTGTCGTGGAATTTACAAACAGCCGGGAGGTGGACGGAATGACCGGTGAATGGTTCTGCATTGAAAAACGGTCGGCTGAAGGGAGTTGGCAAGAGCTTCCGTACGACAGGACAAAAGAGAATTCCGACGAAACCCTCAATATTGTCTTTAATGCTGTCGGATGGATTGTTTTCCCGGATAAGCCATTTCGGATGACTGTCAATCCCTGGTTTTATGACCGTAATTGGAAGGCCGGAACTTATCGTCTGGTCAAGACATTCCACTATCCGCCATATCCCATCCAGAAAAGTGATACGGCATACGTTGAATTTCAAATAAGATAAGGACCTGGTCCTCAGGATTGCCCGCCAGGTGCCTTGACAAGCAACATGACCCGGACCTCGTTGCCGAGAGTCGGGTCGTCGGCGAGGCCCCATGTAAACTCGCAGCCTTCAGGCAGTCCCGACAGGAATTCGGTGACATATCGCATCTCGGCCATACGTAGCGGATGTTCCGCCTCCGGCGAACGCACTATTGTCATCATGACTGCGGATGCGTTGCCGACAATCCCGCTCCTGTCAGATGCCACAGCGTCGGTCAGAGCCTCCCTTATGCGCTCAGACCCTCCCGCGTGACCGATGAATGAATGTCGCTCGCCTTCACCGGCCATGAAACATTCGAAATCCCTGTAGTCGATTCCGACATATCTTGACCTGACAGCCTCATAGAATGAGCCGAAATCAAAACTCTCGTGATGCTGGATAATATCAGTCGTCATCTCCCTAAAGTTGGAAAAACACCCGTTTACCCACCCTGAGGACAGGGTAGGGGAGCGGGTGTTTTTGATGGGGGTATCATTTCAGCGCCATTCCGTCGTGGAAGGCGTTGCCCACGCGCGAGCCGAGCGCTATATAACCGTTGTGGATCGGGTCGAAGGTTATGAGCTGCATCTTCTCCACATCGGGTTTGCCGTCTGCGGCGAGATATTCTTCCTTGCAGACTATGTTGACGATTTCGGCGACAACGTAGCATCCCGATTCCGATTCGTGAATCTTTTCCTTTATACGGCATTCCATCGTCATGGGGAAACAGTCGAATACCGGTGCGTTGACATGGCCGGCCTTAGATGCGCTCCATCCTGCGCGCTCCATCTTGTCGGGTTGTTTCCTGCCACTGACTATGCCTACATAGTCGGCTGCAACAAGTGTGTCCTTGGTGGCGAAAGCCACTGTGAACTCGCCGCATCGGGCCAGGTTGTCGGTAGTGGCGTGTGAGCCGAGCGAGATGGCTATCTCGTGATAGTCCCATTGGCCGCCCCATGCGGCGTTCATCGCGTTTGGAGTGCCGTCGGCATTATATGTGCCGATGATCAGTACGGGCTGCGGAAGCACCCATGCCTGCGGTTTGAAATCTTTCATCGTATCTCTTTTTAAATTACATAATCAGTCGCCGCAACTGTCAAGGCCAAGCTGTACGGGCTCGTCATCCTCATTCATGATGCCGCATTGCGCCATTGGAGGAATGCGTCTTATGAACTTTGCCGGATTTCCGGCTACAATGGTGTCGGGCTCGACATCACGGGTCACGACACTCGCCGCCCCGACAACGGCATTGTCACCTATCGTCACGCCGGGGAGTATGGTGGCACCGGCCCCGATCCATGCGTTCTTGCCGATATGCACCGGGCGACAGGTGATTACCTGCCGCTCATACAGGTCGTGGTTATTGGATATGAGCTGCACGTTTGCCGCTATCATTGCCCCGTCCTCTATTGTGATTCCCCCTGCCGCCATCATCAGGCAGCCGGGCATGACGATGACGTTCCGGCCGATTTTCACATTGTGGAACCTCACTCCTGTCAGTGGCGCTCCGACCCGGCTCCCTTCTCCCATTTCAGGGAACAGGGTGTGCATCAGTCTGCGGTATTCTTCGGTGCCCGGCATCGTGTGGTTGAAACCGAACAGTGTTTTGGCCTGGCTGTCGGCCAATGCCAGCTCCTCGGCTGTCTGTTTGGTCACATCTATCCTTATTTCTTCCATATTCTCTATAACGGTAATCTCAGGTTCATGGTTTGCATTTTCCGACCGGAGGCTCGGTGAGTGTTATCCTTACCACTGTGGTGATGCTGAGGCTCCGGGCTATGGCCTCGTCGAAATGTTCCATATATTTGGGGAGAAATCTTTGGCATATCAGCCGCAGGGCCTCGGTCTTCTCTGCCTCCTCCGTCACTTCCTCGGCAGTCCCGATGGCGACAGCCGAGTGGAAATATTCGGTGAAATTGTTCTTTTCTTCTTCATACTTTGGCGTGCATCTGCTCACAGCCGACAGGCTCACCACAGGGTTAGCCCTGATGCAGTCGAGCTTCTCACCATCGCGGGCGCAGTGAAAATAGAATGTGTCCTTTCCCTTGCGCACCAGAGACAGGGGTATGCCGTATGGAGTCCCGTCGGGTCTTGTCATGCTCACCGTGACGTATGGAGCCTTGTCAAACACCTCGGCCGCCCAGTCGGCATCTTTCTGCCTGTTGTTTTTTCGCATCGGTCTCATTCCGGTCGTTTATTTGTGATTGTCTGTCTGCAAAGGTACAAAAAAACGTCCATATCACGGCATGAACCAAACAGATGATGACAATGTTTTAATATCGACTGCATGACGGTCTACCCAATGATTTCTAAACTAACAATAACATTCAAAAAACTATGTTGAAGACTGATTATAAATTCGGAGAGGTTTTTCCTCTCGCATCGCAGGTCGAGAAGAACGACTCGAAAGTCGAATTCAAGGATGTCATGAACAATGGCAATGGCGGCGTGGCCCTGCTCGCTTTCAGCGCAGGTCTCGATCTTGCCAAGCATCTTGCTCCCGCCGAGGTGATGGTCTATGTGCTCGAGGGCGAGGTCATCTTCACCATGCTCGACACACCCCTCCATCTCCATAAGGGAGAATTCTTCCTCATGGGACAGGATGTGCCTCATTCGGTCCACGCCGTGACCGATGCCAAAGTGATGCTGGTCAAAATCAAACGCGACTGACCTATGGAGAATCCGGCTATGTTCTGCTATCAGTGCCAGGAGACGGCGCGAGGCACAGGATGTGACAGGATGGGAGTCTGCGGCAAGCATGCCGACACGTCGGCACGCATGGACCTGCTGCTTTATGCCGTGCGGGGTGTGTCGCTCATCAATCGGGCGCTGCGCGAGAAGGGCGAACCTTCGCGCGAGGCGAGCCATCTGGTGATTGACGCCCTCTTCACCACTATCACCAATGCCAATTTCGACAATCCCTCGCTCGACGACTATATCCGACGCGCATTCGAGGTGAAGAATCTCCTTGCCGGAACGGCGAAGAAACAGGGAGTCAGCCTCCCCGACCTGCCTCAGGTCGAATTCTACGCACAGCCCGACGAGGCCGAGAAATACAGGCCCGTGACAGGCGTGCTCGCTGAGCCTGACGCCGACATACGCGGCCTTAAACAGCTTGCCATCTATGGTTGCAAGGGCATGGCCGCCTATGTACGTCATGCCGCCAACCTCGGCTATGAGGATGATGACGTGTATGCCATCATCGAGAACGCCATGGCGGAGACCGCACGTCCCGACGTCAGTGTCGACGAGCTCTTCTCGCTTGTGCTCAATGTCGGCGAGGGTGGTGTCAAGGTGATGGCCCTTCTCGACAAGGCCAACACAGAGAGCTATGGCAACCCGGAGATAACCAAGGTCGACATCGGCGTGCGCGACCGTCCCGGCATCCTCATCAGCGGTCACGACCTCAAGGATCTCGAGGAACTCCTCGAGCAGTCTGCCGGAAAGGGTGTGGACGTATATACCCACTCCGAGATGCTTCCCGGCCAGTACTATCCCGCGTTCAAGAAATATCCGCATTTTGCAGGCAATTACGGAAATGCCTGGTGGAAACAGACAGACGAGTTTGAGTCATTCAACGGAGTCTTCCTGTTCACCTCCAACTGTATCGTGCCTCCGCGCAAGAACTGCACATATCTCGACCGCGTATATACCACAGGCGTGGTAGGGATGCCCGGCACACACCATATCGAAGAGGGACGTGACGGAAAGCCCAAGGATTTCTCAGCCCTCATCGCCCACGCGCAGAAATGTCCGCCCCCCACAGCCATCGAGCATGGCGAGATAATCGGCGGCTTCGCCCACCATCAGGTCATCGAGCTTGCCCCCAAGGTCATCGACCTCATCAAGCGTGGCAAGATACGCAAATTCGTGGTCATGGCCGGATGCGACGGTCGCTTCCCCTCGCGCGACTATTACACGAAATTTGCCCAGGCCCTTCCTGAAGACTGCGTGATACTGACCGCCGGATGTGCCAAGTACCGTTATAACAAGCTGCCTCTCGGAGATATCGAAGGTGTGCCACGTGTGCTCGATGCAGGCCAGTGCAACGACTCCTACTCGCTTGTCAGGATAGCCCTCGCACTGCGCGACGCCCTCGGTCTCAAGGATGTCAATGACCTCCCGATAGTCTACAACATCGCATGGTACGAGCAGAAGGCCGTCATCGTCCTTCTTGCCCTCCTTGCCCTCGGCGTCAAGAACATCCATACAGGCCCGACCCTCCCCGCCTTCTTCACCCCCGACATCCTCAAGGTGCTTCAGGACAAATTCAACATCGGCACCATCACCACCGTCGACCAGGACATTGCCACAATGATAGGCTGACCCTATCGGTACCGATATTATAACTCAAGAGCTGTGCCGCAAATGAGCAATCAATGCGGCACAGCTTCCTTGTGATATGTGCTGTCATTCTATATTCCGGGTGTTGAGGGAGGCTTTGCGGGCTTGGGAGTGCTGGTGTTCGCGGGGGATGTGGTATTGACGGCCATCCTTGACGAGATAGGAGCCTGTCTGGTGGAAGGTGAACGGTACACCGGCCGCGAGGCATTGGGCGTGGAGGTCGAGTACCCAGTCGTAGTGCAGGGGGTGTGCATATTTGCCCGATTCGCCTCCCACCGAGACATCCTCGATCAGCTTCGGGTCGAGGTATGCCGTCAGGTCTATTCTCTCGAGCATCGGCGCGACCACAATCAGGCGATGGCGTATGGGCAGCGAGAGGAATATTGGGAGCCTGTGGTCGGCGCGGTCCTGGTTCTCGACCGTACATCCGATGGCCACATGGCTGTAGCCTTCGCCCCAGTCGGGGGGCAGACAGTCGGCGAGGCGTTCGATGCGCTTGGTGAAGAAAAAGAATCTGCAGTCGTCACGGCGCCTGATGATGTCCCAGATTGCACCGCGCCATCCGTCGGCCTCTTCGATGAGGAAATCAGAGGTGAAGCATAGTCCGAACTCTGTCCCCGAGGGGAATTTCCACAGTCGCCGGCGGTCGCGGCGCAACGGCAGGTCGAACGACGCAGTCTTGCGTACGTCGCTCGACGGCACTATGGTGCCGAATGCCGCGTCTTCGCGATAGACATAACAGTGTCTGCATCCGGCGCTTATCTTGTGGCATCCGTGCCACGGGTTCCACATCGGCATCTGTCAGATTGATTTCTGCAAAATTAGCGATTTAATTTGAGATTCTGCCGTCAGGTGTGGATATTTTGCGTCGGAATCCCTAAAACCGCAGTTGGGCGGTGGCGAGGATGTTGCGTGGACGCAGACGGTATGTGCATGTGGATTCCGATAGGGTTCCATAGCTGACATATCTGTATTCGCGGCTGTCAAGCAGGTTTGAGCATGTCAGTGACAGGCGCAGCCGTGGGGTCATCTGCCACGAGGCCGATGCGTCGAGCAGTATAAGGTCAGAGGTGGCGCTTCCGTCGGGACGGGTCAGATAGTGCTCCGCTCCCGCTGTGAGGTGTAGGTTGTCGTGCAGGGTGTATATGGCCGAGAGGCGTTGGGTGAGGGTGGTGTAATCCGATCTCTCCGCATCCTCCACGCTCATTGTCGAGAATCCGATGCGGGCTTCATAGTCGAACGCCAGATTCCTGACAAGTGTCCCTTTGAGATATGGCCGCGCCTGTATGTCATGCTGTCGACAGCCCATGGGGATTCCGTCTGTCATGGATGTGCCCGTGGCCGAGCTGAATGTCGCGTCAAGTCCGGCCAGTATCCTGCCGTGGCCGAATCCCTTGCTGACACCACCTTCGGCCGACCATTTTTCCGTGGCCGAAACTCTTGCCGAATAGGTCGATATCACGAGCTCTCCGTCGAAGATGCGGTCCGGCGTACTCTGCGAAATGGTTCTTGCATACGATACCGTCAGGTTGGCGAACATGGCGTCAATCGGGTTGCGGTATCTGTAAGTCGCGGAGCCCGAAACCTCTTGCGTGCCGCCGCATGGATGCAGTTCCGACAGGTTGCGGTAGTCGCGCAGCATCGGCGCCTCCACAAACATGTACGGTGCCTCGGGGCTTAGGCGGTATCTCGCCGTGGCCGAGAGGTCGGACCTGGCCGAGAGCTGTCTTCTGGCGTATATGCCTGGCGACAGCGATGCATAGTTGTGACTGCCCATGATGCCGTAATGCTTCCAGCTCGCGGGGAGGCTTATCGAGACGCGCCACCGTCCGCGGTCATAGTCCATTCGCGGAGTCGCGTAGACCTCTGAGGTGAAGATGCCGTAGGTACCTGAATTGTCATATCCGGCGAGTCCGTCGAGCGAGAGTGATGTCCGGCGGTATCCGATGTCAGCCCCGGCGTGGATATAGACTTTCCACCATCCGGCAAACCATCCGTGCCGCAGCTCGGTTGTGCTGCGCATGTCGGTGATGTCAGCCCGCTGCACGGTGTCGCCGATGACGAGCCGTGCGGGCGTGTGGCTGAAACTGTTGCGCGACATCAGCGTGAATAGTCTCTTGTCATTGCGCTTTACCAGCTTGAGGTCATTTGTAGCGGTGAGGCTGTTGCGTCTGACACGCTGCAGCAGGTCGAGGGTGCCCGAGATTGCCGAGCGCGACCGGTCACGTTCCCCCTCCACCGTCAGTCGGTCCTTGAGATAGTATCCGCGTCGGTTCACCTCGGCGTTGAACTGCAGGGATGCCCCTTGCGACAGGGTGCGCATGGTGTTGCGCATGACGAAGTTGGGGATGCCTGCGCTGAAATAGTGTGTCCCCGTCGATGTGGCATAGTCAAGCCTGTCGCCTGTATAGTCTGCCGTGAGACGCATTGAGGTGTCCCCCTTGCGCCATGCAGTGACCCCGTTGGCGAGCCATGACAGATTGTCGCGGGTGCGACGTGCCGCGAGTGGCGTCCAGATGATGTCTGCCATAATATATTCAGGCCACGGCGAGGAGTTGTAGTCGCTGCCGAACATATCGTCAAATCCATGCTCCCCGCTCTCCTGTGCCGGATCCCATCCTGTGTCTGCACTCCGCAGCCTGAAGATGCCCTGCAATCCGGGTGCAATCCGCATCCCGAACACCGAGGCGTCATACAGCACGGGCTGCGCTCCGGCCCCGGCGGTGGTAACTCCCGTCCAGCGTCCGCGGGCGTCCTCTTTCAGCTTCAGGTTCAATCCCGCCTCTTCGGGAAATTCTATTCCCTCGAGGGCTTTGACGGGCTGATGGTTCTCCATCACCTCGACCGACTTGACATCCTTGTGCGAGATATTCTCGGTCGCCAGCCCGTACTGTCCGCCGATAAAGTCATTGCCGTCGATATAGAATCTGTTTATCGGTTTGCCCTGATACTCGATAGTGCCGTCCTCCTTGACCTTGACTCCGGGCAGACGCTTTATCACGTCGATTATGGCATTGTCACCTACCTTGGCAAAGCGGTCTACGCTGAACACCAGCGTGTCCCCCTTGGCATAGATGTCGGGAGCCTTGACTATCACCTCGTGGAGCTCGGTTGCCTTCCGGGTCAGGGATATGGTTTCCGGGATGCTGTCTGCGCTTAAGGTGATGCTCTCATATCCCATCGCGCGTATGGTCAGGGATGCGGTGCCGGGACGCAGTGTAAGTGAGAATCTCCCGGACGCATCCGTGCGTCCGAACGAGAGCACCTTGCCCTCTTTACCCGTACTCTGTACGATTGCTCCAGCTACAGGCATCCCGTCATCGGCGTCTGTCACCGTCGAATGTGCCTCCGCGGGGACTGCCGCCATCGAGGCTAGCAGTCCGGGCAGAAGGCATAGGATGAAAAAGCAGTATCTTAGACAGGTCATTTCAGGTCTCTCCAGTCGCGTTCTATATAGTCGTATGGTATGTCGGTCGCGTCAAAGGCATCGAGCACAGGATTTCCGTCCTCATCCGACACCGAGATCGTACCACCTCCCGATGACTCGAAATAGCCGTATGGATTGATGTCAAATCTGTGGCGGGTGTCGTAATACTTTCGGCGGTCGGTGTTGTTGTACGGCACATCGTAGATCGTTATCTCGCGCGGCGAGGTGGTGCGTATGCCTATGCACCCGAAGGTATACTCTTCTCCGTCGGCCTTTGCCTCCATTATCATCCCCGGAAGCCCGTGCAGTTTCCACGGTCCCTCCATCAGCGGAATGTCCGGGGTGTAGAAGACCCTCCAGTGTCTCCCCCTGAAATCGGTCTCGGCACCGGCGCACTCATATCCGAGAATGGTCTTGGTGCTGTCTGTCAGTTCCCAGTCCATGACGGGCATCTCCTCGTCATACCTGAACCAGTCCTGACATATCTGCTCGGTATGTGTGACACGCCCCGCCAAGGGATAGTTCTTGAATATGCACATCATCACTCCGCGTTTCAGCTTCCCTTCGAGTATGGCGTCCACTCTCTGCTCTGGAGTAGTTGTCATGCATACCGAGTCGGCCATGATGTTGGTGAGGCTTGAGAATTTCGACACCCCGTCGGAGGCTATCTGCAATATCATGGTATCGCTCTCACGGGTGCCGTCGGGTTTGCCTATCGAGTCGACGTTATATGAGTATTCGTATGTGAACTCGACAGCTCCATCAGAAGGTGTTATGACAGTGGATTTGGGAATGTTGGGACTGAATATGCTCAGTTTGCGCCTGGTTGTCTTCGCGTCAGTCATGGCCGGAATCAATATCGCCGCGGCAAGCATGGATGCAATGATTTTTCTGTTCATCGTCTTTTCGGGTTAGTGAATCATGCTGCAAAGTTACTCCCGGCAGATGCCCCGTGGCGAAAATAATCATTACCCAATTGTTATCCCAATATTACTGAATTATTACTCCGCGTCAAAAATACCGCTCACAGATGGTCCGGATAGAGGGATAATCGTTAAATTTGCAGCATGGAACGAAGGATAAGGACACTGTATATCATCACCATCTGTGCCATCGTGGCCTTCCTGGCCATGCAGGTCTACTGGGTATATACCCGCTATGAGTCGTCGCTGGCCCGATATGAGGGTGCGCTTGCCGGACGCATTCAGGTCTCCGTGCGCGAGTATGACGACATACGTCACACTCTCGCATCGCGCTTTAAGGATGACGAGCTGTTATCCTCATCTTTCAGGCTTTCCAAAATTATGGGTGACACGGTCAGTACCAGGATTATGGCCACGGTGAATACATACACCCTCAAGGCCCAGGACCTGCTCGGTCTTCCACGCGATGCCAAACTCACCCCCGAGCAGCAGACGGAGGTCGCCCGGATGTTGTTGGAGATGTCTGTCGAGCCATCTGACTCTGTCGTGTTTGACGCCAGCAGCGCCCCGGGTGAGGATGAGGCGTTGAGGGCATCGAAATTATATCAGGCCGGGCTCAAGGTCCCTTTTACGCTGGAGGGTATAGATTCGATACTTGTGCGCAACGGTATCAGAGCCGATTGCCGCCTGGTCACCATTGACTCAATGGTATGGCACAGCGATACGTTGCGCACGTCGAGGCTCGGTGGCGAGGATTTTACCCTCACCGTACCGTATTCGGCGTTCGAGGGGAAGGCTGTTGCGGTGACATGCCCTGTCACGGTGTTCGACGTGCTGCCAGCCATGTCAGGGATGCTCGTTCTCGCAGTCCTCCTCACCGTGCTGCTGGTGACATGCCTTGTTTGGCAGTTCTCGACAATCCTGAGGCTCAACCGTCTCGACACCATGCGCAACAGTTTTGTCATCTCCATGATACACGAGCTCAAACGCCCTGTCTCGACCCTAAAGATGTGTGTCTCGGGCATCGCCGACGACAGGATGATGTCAGACCCGGAGGTGAGGGCAGAGCTGATAGGGGAGACCCGTAATGCCCTCGACAACCTTGCGGCCTATTTCTCGCGACTGCGCGACATCACGTTCAACGACTCGACACAGATACCCCTCAACATCACGTCATTCGACATCTCGGCACTTTTCGGCGAGATTGCCGCCAATGCGTCTGTCCCTTCGGGCAAGTCGGCTGAGATAAGGAACCTCGCGCCCTCCGGCACCATAATCCGTGCCGACAGGATGCACCTCGCCAACATTGTTGGCAATCTCGTAGAGAACTCCATAAAGTACTCCGGCCCCTCCGTGTCCGTCACGCTCGATGCCCGTATGGCAGAGGGGAAGGCTGTGATAGAGGTACGTGACAATGGCAACGGCATCGCCGAAGCAGACCGCGAGAGGGTGTTTGACCGATTCTTCCGCAGCAACGACGCCACAGAGAGCGGACAGCCCGGCATGGGGCTCGGGCTTGCATACGTCCGGCTGCTCGTCACGGCGCATGGCGGAACAGTCCGTGCCGATGACGCGGATGGATGTGGAACATGTATCATCATAACATTGCCGCAATGAACCGCCGGATAAGGATATTGCTTGTCGATGATGATGTACGCAACTCCATGCTGCTGCGCCGTTTCATCGAGGCCGAGGGGTATGAGGTCGAATATGCGCCGGATGGAGCCGCAGGACTGGAACGATATGCCTCATTCCGTCCCGACCTGATACTGCTCGACATAAATATGCCCGTAATGAACGGCTTCGAGCTTGCCGCCCGTATCCGCAAGACCGACCGCAGGGTCATTATCTTCTTCCTCACCGACCGTACCGAGAAGGCCGACCGTCTGCATGGGTTCTCCCTGCGTGGCAACGACTACATCCCCAAACCGTTCTATCCCGAAGAACTGATGGCCAGGATAGCGGAGCGTTTTGCCGGAGATCCGCTTGCCGACGCAGATGCGGACATCCCTATGGGCGACACTGTATTCAGTCCGGCATCCGCCACGCTGACCTACCTCGGCGAGACACGTTCGCTGTCGGCGCGTCAGGCCGACATACTTGCCATGCTCGCCGCGACCCCGGGACGTCCCGTCGCGCGCGACGCCATCCTCAATCGCGTATGGGGTGACGCCAGCTATGCCAACTCCCTCGCCCTCAACGTCCAGATAACCTATCTGCGCCGTCTCCTCACCGACCCCTCCATCACAATCACCTCCATCAAGAAACGCGGCTATATCCTCAATATCATCTGAGCGGCTTTTTCCGTCATATTATTTTTGTCGATGGAAAATAATTGCTACTTTTGTTTCCGATAAAAACTCAGACTGAAATGATCACGAAGATTTGCTTCGACAAGTTCACTGCTTTCAATGAATTGGAGATACCGTTCTCCGAGGGTATCAACATACTCATAGGTGAGAACGCTACCGGCAAGACCCATATCATGAAAGCCATATATGCCGCAGCCTGTGTCATCGACACCAAGGAGGAGCGTACCTTCGATCAGAAACTCACCGCTGTCTTCCGGCCGAATTCTGTTGGGCGTCTCGTCCACCGCGGACAGGGCCGTAAGTCGGGACGCTTGGAGATATTCAGGCGCAATGATGGCGAGAGCAGCGAGCGTAGCATCACTTGCAAGATTACGACACTCAATCGCACCGAGATTGTCAAGAGGCGGTGGACCGAGGACAGACGCAATCCTGCAACATATATTCCTGTCAAGGATATGCTTGCCAACGCTCCCGGATTCAGGTCATTGTATAGCCAGAAACATATCGGATACGAGGAAATATATGCCGACATAATTGACCGGGCACTCATCCCGGCAACCAAAGGGAAGCCTACGGTTGAGAGAGCGCGCCTATTGCGCATACTTAGCGAGGCAATCTCCGGGCGTGTCATAGAGAAGAACGAGACTTTCTATCTCAAGAATGCCAGCGGTGAGCTTGAATTCCCGTTGCTCGCCGAGGGATTCAGGAAGCTTGGTCTCCTCTATACTCTGATTACCAATGATTCTCTGATTTCAGGGAGCGTATTGTTCTGGGATGAACCTGAGGCCAACCTTAACCCAAAACTGGCATCCAAGGTTGCGCAGGTACTTGTGGAGCTGCAACGCATGGGGGTACAGATATTTTTCGCTACACACGACTATTCTCTCCTGAAAGAGGTCGAACTTGCATCCAAGCCCGGAGACAAGGTGACATACCATTCCCTTTACAGGAAATCCGACGGGGATATTGGCCATGAGAGCGCATTGTCGCTCGCGGCCCTGGTCAATAATCCAATACGCGATTCGTTTGACAGTCTGCTCGACCGCGAGCTTGACAATGAATATCCCGGTTGAATGTCATGGAAATAAAAGCCGAAGGTTTCATATTCGATTTCCCGGATGCGATTGACTGTATCAAGTTTGATGACAAGGACACCCATGGAGCATTTCATGCATTCAAGGCTGTCGACCTTATAGTCGAGTTCCCGGATGAGTATCTTTTCATTGAGATCAAGGACCCGCCTAACGGTGCCGACGACTATAAATCTGCACGCTGTAAACATTGCGGACACAAATCCTCCCCGCTCAATGAATTGAAGAACAGCCTTGTACGCAAATACCGCGATTCGTGGGTCTATCGTTACTGCCAGGACAAGACTGGGAAACCTATGACATATGTATGTCTCGTGACCATTGACTCAGCTCTTATAATGCATATGGTGCCGACCATGAAATCAGAACTGCCCTTAGGGATTGCCGTAGACAAATGGCACAAGACTATCCTCGACAGGTTCTATATGGTTAACCTTTCCGCGTGGGAGCGTAAACTGCACACCTATGGCTCCTGTCGGCGTGAATAGTCACTTGCGGCTGAGGTGGATGGTGTTTGTCTCGTAGGCTTCAAATCCGCGGTTCTCGATAGCCTTATTCTGAATCGGAACGGGATCGGGCAGATTCTCATAAATCGACATAAATCCTCCGGCTATATTTTCAGGCGAGTCGACGCCGACACATCCTGTAGCTGACAGATAACATGTCTTGTGCTTGAACCGACCTATGTAGGTTTTGACGGCGGAAATGCTGCAAAGGAACATCACCGAACTCAAAAGCTGCCTATGTCCTTTGGATTTCTTGCTGCCGATTTTCCCGGTGGAAATCTCGTGGATAATGAAATGGTCGGCCTCATCTTCGGTGACCACGATAAAATCCGGGCGGCTCATGCCTCGTGACCAGTCTCCATCGGTAGTGGTGAACTGGCCCAGGTACTCGTCATAGCGTATGAAACAGAGGCTATATGGCTTATCGCCGTCACCGTTGAGATATGTGGCGGCGCGTGCCGGGTCGTTGTAGTCGCACTTCACCGACCCTCCCGACCGCTTGACATCCCGGATGTGGAAAAGCGGGTCGTCTATCCTCTCGAACGGCACCATTATCTCACCCTCAAATGGTGGCAGGTTGCCGGGACGACGGTCATTGACTGCCTTGGCGACATCTGTACGGAGCAGTTCAACCATTGTCTGAGGATAGGCGGTTATACCGGGCGTATATCTCGGCGATAGGGTCTGACAGAATTCTTGTGTTGATGATAGGTCTGCCGTCTGATGTCATGTTTAGGCGTGTCAGCGTCCCGCACTCGACAAGATAGACATAGACATCATCGGGAGATATTGCGGGCCCGTCGGCTGCCTCGTGGCCGTTCCTTGCCATCAGCAGGTTCAGATAGTTGACGATATAGGGACTGTGGCTCGCCATCATCAGCGTCATGGTATAGTTGTGGTTCGTGCCGAAGCATTTCTCTATCAGGAAATCCACAAGCTCTGTCTGATTGTCGGGATATAGGCTCAGTTCGGGCTCCTCGATGAATATGTGGACACGACGGTGGGGAAACTCGCTGACGTTCATTCCGGCCCTGAAATTCTTCAGGTCGTCGTTGTCGGTGAAATATTTGAGCAACGCGCTGTTTAGCGAGTCCTCGAGATTGTATTTTGTGGCGTAATACTGCAGTATGACTCCAATCGGAGTTGCCGTCTGCATGCCTGACGATGCGTTGCGAAGATGTATGCTGTATGCGCCGTCATCACCTTGGCCGAGTATCCTGTATTGTGTCCCGGCACTCTTGCTCTTCTCGACCTTCAGGTCTACGCCGAGAAACATGAGCGGCATCTCTGTCACCGATTTTACCGCCGTGCGGAAATTCTCGAGAGTGTCCTGCAGGAAGAAATTATCCTTGTGACGGTCTACGCTGCTTGACAGCAGGTCGGGGATTATGGAACGCTTGTCGCTGATGAAGCATATTTTCTCGAGGCTCAGGTCGGCAGCATCCATGATCTGGACGTTGACCTTTGTCTTGCGATGTTCCATCACTATCTCATAGCGTCCGTTGCGGTATACTATCCGCGATTCCTCCCTGAGGTATTCCAGCAGTCCCGAGGTTTTGAGTAGCGGGATGGTTTTGAATCCGAGTTTGGTCTTGCGGATTCCTGACAGTTTTATGAACGAGCGCAGGTTGACCCTCTTGAACATCCATCTGAACAGTGAGAGTACCTTCATGATGGTGCTCTTGCCGCTCCCCGATTCTCCGATGAATACCGTGAGGGGGCGTATGTCATCAAGCTCTATCTCCAGGATAGGGCCGAAATTCTCTATTTTCAGATATTCTGCCATAACGCTGCAAAGATAAGCAAAAAATGTATTCCGCAGCGTAAGTGGGCTATGTTTTTTAGTAGGTATTGTGGTGTACCCGCGCGGGTTGCCATTTGTCGCGGGGGTGGGGCGGGGTTGCGGGATGGCCTATGGGTATGATGTTGAAGGGGATAATCCCGTCGGGAATGGCGAGTATGCGGCGTGCGGCGCTGATGCGGTCAGGGTGGGGGTAGAGGCAGGTCCAAACCCCTCCGATCCCGAGGGCGTTGGCGGCAAGCAGTATGTTCTCCGAGGCCGCCGACAGATCCTGTTGCCACAGCACCGAGTCGTCGCCGTCGAGAAACCGTGCGCTGTTGCCGCATACGGCTATGGCCATCGGTGCGTGGGCGAGCATCTTGGCGTAGGGGAGAGCTTCGGCCAGGGCGTCGAGCAGCTCGCGGCTGTCGATGACGATAAGTTCCCACGGCTGACGGTTTACTCCCGACGGTGCGGCCATGGCGGCATGAAGCAGTGCCGTGACCTCGGCGTCTGTGACGGGACGGTCTGCGGCATATTGCCTCACGCTGGTGCGGGTGAGTATGTTGCTGTATGCGGGATTGCCGGTTATCACGGCAGGGAGCTCTTCGGTTATCTTCATTGTCCTTTTTTCTTTTCGTGAAGCTGTCTTGTCTCGGGATTGATGACATACTCCTGATAATAGGCCAGCAGCAGGGTAGTCATAGGTATGGCTATGACCATCCCGATCAGGCCCAGGAGTGTGCCCCATACAGAGAGCGACAGCAATATTATGGCGGGGTTCAGTCCCATCACCTTGCCCATTATCTTTGGGGTGAGGATATAGTCGCAGATGCATTGGCTGATGACATAGACAAGCACGCACTTGCCTATTTGCGGCCAGAACTCGATTTGCCCTCCGAGCGACTGTATATAGCACACGGCGGTGACGGGTATAAGCGTGACATACTGGAAATAAGGGATAATGTAAAGGATTCCCACGAGTATCCCAAGCACTATGGCGAGCGGTATCCCGACGATGGAGAAACCGATACAGTAGAACACCGCCGCACACAGGGCCAGGACAACCTGGACGCGGAAATAGCGGTTCATGCTGTCCTTGATGTCGTCCTCGACGCGATAGACCTCGGTACGGTATTTCGGTGGTACCAGCAGCCTGAACCCTTTCATCAGCCTCGGATAGTCTATTAGTATGAAGATGACATAGATGAACATGAGGAACCACTCGACCGTGCGGAACACCACGCCTACCGAGTAAGACACCAGCGAGACACCTTTGTTGACTATAGATGAAAGATGGTCCTGTGTCAGCAGATCCTTGAGATGGTCGAGGTCGAGCAGGTCACGCAGCTTTTCCGAAAACTCGTGTGGAAGAAAGGGGATGTCGACGTTATGTGCCCCGTACTCGCGTATCATCGTCTCCATCTGGTCAATCTCCTTCATCACCGAGGGTGCGAACAGATAGACAAGTCCGCCGATGACGATGGCGGTCTCTATCAGGGTCAGGAACGTGGGTACGACGCGGTTCCTGAGACGCAGTATCCTCATGTTGAACTCGCATATCGGCTCGAGGAAATAGGCTATCAGGCAGGCCAGGCAGAAGGGGAGCAGCACATTGGCCAGCTTGTTCATCAGCCACACCACAATAGCTATGAAGCCGAGGGTGAAGAGAATCCTCATGGTGCGGTCGAATGTGAATGGACGTGATGAAAGCATTGTCTTGGGGACGTTGAGGTGATGTTGGATATATCAGTATAATGCTAATCCGCCTCAAAAAGTTTTCTTGCCAGGGCCAATGTCTCGGGTTTGCCTATGTCAATCCATCTGTACGGGCTTTCGGGGAGGTAGGCGTGCAGGTCGCGGGCGCCACATACCGCCGTATAGAATGGGGTCAGCGAGAAGACCCCGTCCCTCTCGCGTCCGTATTCCTCCATGTCGGCGATGAGCCGCGGCGATATGATGTGCACCCCTCCGAACGGCATCACTTTTGCGCCTTCGGGGAGTGGCCGGGGTGCGCGCACCTCGCCGGTCTGGAGGTTTGTCCATCCGGCCATGCGTCCGTCGGGGCCGAATATCAGTCCGCGCGTAGATTTGCGCGTGTCCGAGACAAGCAGGGTTGCGTCTGCACCGCTGCGCAGATGGGCACCGAGCATCGCGTTTATGTCGAAATCCGTGAGGATGTCGGCGTTATAGAGCATTATCGGCTCGTCGGGGGGAGCGGTGAGCCATTTTCCGGCCGCCACCACGCCTCCACCGGTGTCAAGCAGGCGGTCGCTCTCGCGGCTTATGGTGATGTGTGCCCCGAAGCCGTCATGCCCCTCAAGATACTCCTCGACCATATCGGCGAAATGGTGGGTGTTGACGGTTATCTCCGTCACTCCGGCATCCGTAAGTCGGCGTATGGCGCGCTCGAGCATGGTCTGTCCTCCCACCTCGACCAGTGCCTTGGGCATAGTGTCTGTGAGTGGGGCAAGCCGTGTGCCAAGCCCTGCGGCAAATATCATCCCTTTCATAATACCTTGGATATGCCACGCTCACGGTGGGAGAGTATGACGTTGACCTCGGGAAAACGCTTCTTGATATGCTCGGCCATGTGTTGGGCCGAGTAGACGCTGCGGTGGCGTCCGCCGGTGCATCCGAAGCTCACCGACAGCGATGTGAAACCGCGTTGCAGATAGTTCGCTATCGCCTTGTCGGCCAGGGCATAACACTCGTCGAGGAATACCTGTATCTCGCCCCGCTCCTCGAGGAATCTGATTACAGGCTCGTCCAGCCCGGTCAGCGGTTTGTATTCGTCATAACGCCCGGGATTGTCCATGGCGCGGCAGTCGAATACGAACCCCCCTCCGTTGCCCGAGGGGTCGACCGGGAGTCCTTTCTTGTACGAGAAACTTGTCACCCTCACTGTGAGTCCCTCGGCGGGAGCGGGGATGAATTCGACGGGGGGCTTCACGGCTACGTCACGCAGCAGCGAGCCGAGATATTTCAGCTTCGGAGTGTCGAGCAGTCCCATCCCGAGAAGTTCGCGCAGGTTGGCAAGCGCGAATGGTATGCTCTGGATGAAATGCCCTTTCTTCTCCACAAGCCCCCGGAAGCCGTAGGCTCCCAATACCTGTAGGGTTCTCAGCAGGGCCATCTCCTCGACCTGGCGGTCAAAGTCGGGCGACACCTCACGCAGCTCGCCGAGCGCGCTCTTATACTGTTCTGCAAGCTCACGCCGTGTCGCGGCACTGAACCCGGCTTTGGCTTGCCATGCGAACGACGCTACATCGTATGCCAACGGACCGCGCCGTGCTCCCTGAAAGTCGATGAACCACGGTTTGGCATCCCGAACCATCACGTTGCGGGTCTGGCAGTCGCGCAGCATCAGTCCCGAGTCGCGCGGGTTGAGCAGTTGCTCGGTGCGCTCGGCCAGATGCCGCATGGCCTCCTCAAGATGAGGCTCTGAGTACGGCAGTCCCGTGAGGTTGAGGTATGAGTATTTGAAATAGTTGAGGTCCCACATCACCGAGCGCGCGTTGAACGAGCTCACAGGATAGCAGCGTGCCCAGTCGAATCCGTCGAGCCCCAAGGTCTGCATTTTCGGCAGCTCCTCCATGGTGCGCCGGAGCAGTGCGATGTTGTCGCGCAGCTCCCACAGGCTGGTGTCGCCGAGGTCGGTCTGCAGGTATGACATCCTGTCGCGGCTCACGGCAAGCACCGCCGGAGCCGGAAGCCCCAGCGCGGTGAAATGTTCGGACAGATATATGAAGGCTTCGTTCTCGGCCCTGTTCGTGCCTGTGACTCCGACAACATCCGTCGGACCCGACAGCCTGAAATATCTGCGCGATGACCCGGCAGGGGTCAGAGGTGTGACCTGCACGGGGGGCTGGCCCGTCAGTGAGGTGTATAGTTCTTCGAGTACCATAGTTGTCCTGGCCATATATTATTTTGCAAAGTTAATGAAAAAATCATGTTTTTTGCTTAACTTTGTCAATATGATGGAAAACAACCGCATCCTCACCAACGCCACCGTGGCCCTGGTCGCATCGCTCGACACACGCAAGGGGCGCCGTAAGACGGGGCTCTTAAAGGCCGAGGGCACCAAATGTGTGCTTGATACATACAGCTATTTCGAGGCCGAGGCCCTGTATGCCACATCAGACTGGATTGAGGCACACCCCGACATGGCGGCCGCCGCCACCGAGGCGCGCCGCGGCGAGCTCGGGCGCATGTCGTCGCTGGTCACCGCACCCGATGTCATCGCCGTCTACCGCATACCTCCCGAGGGACCGCTACCATTGCCGAAGGGCAGGCTCCTCCTTGCGCTCGACACCATCCAGGATCCCGGCAACCTCGGCACCATCATCCGTGTGGCCGACTGGTTCGGAGTCACCGACATCATCTGTTCTCATGAGACCGCCTCGTGCTACAGCCCGAAGGTAATCCAGGCCACCATGGGGTCAATATCGCGTGTCAGGCTTCATTATTGCGACCTCCCCGCTACCATCATGCGTCTGCGTGGCGAGGGTGCCGCAGGGGTCTTCGGGACATTCCTTGACGGCGAGCCCATCACGCAGACCGCGCTCCCGTCTGAGGGTATAGTCGTAATAGGCAACGAGGGTAACGGCATATCGCCCGAGGTCGAGGCCACGGTGACTCACCGTTTCCTGATACCGTCGTGGCCCGAGGGGCGTGTGACCGGCGAGAGCCTCAACGCCGCCATCGCCACCGCCATAACACTTGCCAAATTCCGCGGAATATGAAAGAGACAAAGACAGCATGGTTCTGCAGCAGTTGCGGGGCCGAGTCACCCAAATGGGCCGGACGCTGCCCCGCGTGCGGCGAGTGGAACACCATGGTCGAGGAACGTGTCGCTCCAAAGAAGAAAAGTGTGCGCGGCGAGTCGCGTCGCGCGGGACTCAATGCCCCCACACGTCCCCAGGCAGTGAGCAGCATCGAAGCCTCGCACGAGGAGCGCATACGCATGCCGTCGGCCGAGCTTAACCGCGTGCTCGGGGGCGGCCTTGTTGCCGGGAGCATCATCCTCATCGGCGGTGAGCCGGGCATCGGCAAGTCTACCCTTGTGCTGCAGAATATCCTTTCCATCAAGTCGCGCAACATCCTCTATATATCGGGCGAGGAGAGCGCCCAGCAGATCAAGATGCGCGCCGACCGCATAGGGCGTCCCAGCGACAATGTTTTCATTGCCTGTGAGACGTCGCTGCAGAATATCATGCAGCATATCGACTCCATGAGTCCCGGACTGGTCATTGTCGACTCGATACAGACTGTGTCGTCAGACGACCTCGATTCGGCTCCCGGCAGTGTCTCGCAGGTGCGCGAATGTGCCACAGAACTGCTGCGCTATGCCAAGGAGTCTGGTACCCCGGTCATACTCATCGGCCATATCACCAAAGAGGGCAGCATTGCGGGTCCCAAGGTGCTCGAGCATATAGTCGACGCCGTGCTGCAGTTCGAGGGTGATACGCGCCACATGTACCGTCTGCTGCGCGCCATCAAGAACCGTTTTGGCTCGACATCCGAGCTCGGCATCTATGAGATGTGCCAGCGCGGACTGCGCGAGGTATCAAATCCCTCGGAACTGCTCACGGGCAATATCGCCGAACGCGAGGAGCTTTCGGGCATAGCGGTGGGCGTAACCATCGAGGGGGCACGTCCATTCCTCATCGAGACCCAGGCACTTGTGTCGACAGCAGCCTACGGCACGCCTCAGCGCACTGTCAACGGATTTGACTCCAAGCGCATGAACATGCTGCTAGCAGTGCTCGAGAAACGTGTCGGATTCAAGCTCGCCGCCAAGGATGTCTTCCTCAACATAGCCGGAGGACTCAAGGTCAACGACCCGGCCCTTGACCTTGCGGTGATATGCGCTATCCTCTCGAGCAACGTCGACATGACCATCCCGCCACTCACCTGCATGGCCGGAGAGGTCGGTCTGTCGGGCGAGATCCGTCCCGTGAGCCGTCTCGAGCAGCGCATACGCGAGGCCGAGAAGCTCGGTATGGAGACAATGCTTATCCCCGCCTCCAATCTCAAAGGTGTTGACACATCCACATTCACCATCCGCCTCATCCAGGTCTCCAAGGTCGAAGAAGCCTTCAGGGCCTTGTTCGCCTGAGGGTTTAGGCATAGACAAATAAGACCAATAGGGCTAATATCAGCCATATCGGCACTATTAGTCCTATTGATCCTATAATCTATTGCTGCTTAGTCCTATTCCTGTGCGTACTGCAGCACGGTAGGGCTTTCGACGTCCACGCCATATTCCTGGGCGCGGGCAAGTATGGCACGGGCCAGCTTGGGTTTAAGCTCTTCCGGGCAATAGCGGAAATAGGCCTCGGCGGCGCGGACGTGCGCCGCATCGGGCATCGGATACTCGCGTCTTTCGGGCAGACCGTAGACGCTGTCGGGGAGCTCCTTGCGCTCCTCATACGAAATCCTGTCGTTCATATGATTCATTGTTAGTTTTTGAGAGCCATAACCCTATAACCTTTAACCTGTCAAAGGTGCAGCCTGAAACCTACCTGCAGCAGGCCCTGTGCGCCGAAGCCGACCTCGCCGAATATCGAGGCTGCTCTCGACAGACCTACCTCTGCGCCGAGGGGAGATGCCTGGAATGCGAAATATCCCTTGTTCTTGCTCCAGTTGTCGTCGGCCATGTGGGTCATGCACACACCGAGTGCGCCGTGAGCATAGAGCTTCACGATAGAGTTGCGCCAGTAGTCATAGTAGCCGTTGAGCATGAACACATGATAGTAGGCATTCGCGTCAGAGTGCTTGTACTCGGTCGACGAGAATGTGTATGTCACGCCTAATTTGAACGAAGGAGCAACCTTGAAATTGACTCCCGCGGTCAGTGCGCCCCATGCATTGTCTACCTTGCCGCCGTCGTGCATGTTTGTGGCGTCCATCTGTGTGTAGCCGCCATAGCCCAGCTGGAGTTCGGCACGCTGTGCGCTCGCGCCGAGGGCCATGCCCATCACTGCGCAGAAGATAAGTAACAGTCGTTTCATAATAGTCTTTGTGTTGAATGAATTATGGAAATTTGTTGGTGAATGTCCTTTTTTGTGATTCGTTCACTTTCTATAACACAAGTCTACCTGCGATTGTTCAGGACAAAAAAACGCCCCGCACTGTAGATGCGGAGCGTCGGTGTGGAATATGCTTCCTTCTGAGAGGTTTAACGCCAGCGGGAATCGCCGATGTTCTTCTCGGTTATGACTGCCGGAAGGATCTTGTAGCGCAGGGCCTCCATGATGTCTGCGGGTGCCGCGTGGTCGAGGCTGTTACCCTTCTCAGGGTCATATTGGGTGTATTGCGGGTCGGGGTTGTTGAAGAGTTCCTCGGGGGTGATTGCATGGCCGTCCTCGGCTGTGAGCTGCTTCACGACAATGTCTGCCGCGGTGCAGTCGAGGGCTGCGTCGGGGAACATTCCGAACGAGTTCTTTGTGGCACTGAATGCCCCCAATGTGAACACGCGGTCGTCACCCTGGTTTGCGGCACGCGAGGCTACCGAATAGTTGTCCTTGACGGTGTACGAGAACTGTCCGGCTCCCGTAATCGAGCGGATGTCAGCTCCGCCCAGATTGAGGGGACGTGCGTCACCCTCGGCTGCGGCCTGTACGATGAGGTTGCGCTCGAAGCTGATGTGCGAGCCCGAGGGGACATAGCGCAGGTTGAAGATGTAACGTCCGGCAGCGCGTGTCGAGAAATTGAAGAAGGTGTTGTTGTAGACTTTGATATTCCATTTCACGCTCTCGGCATAATCAAGTTTCTTGTTCCCATCTGTAAACATGCCGTCCATGGGGCTGTCATAGATGGTGTTGTTCGAGAATGTGACATCGGCGAACATGTTGGTGTCGGTCTGCTTGCCGTCGCTTGCGAACCATGCATAGCCCCTGCCGTTCTTGTCATAGTAGCCGCAGTCGCTGAAGAGGCAGCCGTCAACGGTAATCTTGTTGAACACCTTGGAGTAGTTGCCCTGCAGACGCAGGAAGCCACGTGTGATATTACGGAACGAGCATCCTTCGAACGTTAGCGAGTTGATGGTGAACCCGAGAGCGTTGCTATACATGTTGGCGAAATAGTTGCCTGTGGCTGATGCCCCGGTCTCCTGGTTCTTGCCGTAGTTTACGGCGAGCGGGCAGTCGAAATCAAGGTTGCGGAAGGCGATGTCACCTATCTCAATAGAAGTGATGTTTTCACCGTTTTCAGGCATTCTGCCGAGCATGAATTGATATGATCTGCCGTCTGCACCGATGCCTCCGAGATAGACGGTGGCCTTGAGTCCGGCTGCTACATCCTCGGGACGTGTCTCGAGTGTGAGGCCCTTGGCAAGGTTGACGTTCTGACTGATGCAATAAGCCTTGCCACCCTCGAGCCAATATACCTGCCCCTCGGGAAGCGAGGTGTCCAAAGTATATCCGTTGAGGATTTCGTCTATGAGGCATGCGTCATACTCGGCTGTGGGCTGATGGGGTATCAGTATCGGCTCGAGATTAGCTGTTGTCCAGACATACAGAGTGTTGTATGTGGCATCGGGTTCGCTTGCGACATTGCTGTTGACAAGTGTCACCATATAGCGTGTGCCTTCGCGAAGCCCGGTCACATTGACATATCCGGCTCCACGGTCGGCATCGGTGATGACATAGTCGCTCCAGTCGTTCTCGGATACCTCACGGGCCTGTGAGGAGGCGGCTGTCCCGTCAAGGGGGACAACCCTGAGCCTGTCGGCTACGAAATTGCCGTCGGCATCTATCTGGAAATTGTCTGAATAGCCCTTGGTGGCATCATCGCCTGATTCGGCATAGCTCAGGTGCAGGTTGACTCTGAAAGATGTGTCTGTGCAGTCTGACACTGTCGCTACGGTGGGCACCGGGTAGCGTGACATGGTGACAAGTCTCAGGTTATTCCATGGAATCATGGAGATGTCCGAGCGTGAGCACCATTCGGAATTGAACTCTTCACCCTCCGGCGAGAGAGCACGTATCTCTATTTTGAAATCATGGTCGTAGGGCATCCCGATGAAATCACATGAGTGGACACCGGGATCGGTAGTCATGGTGGCGCGTATATCATCATAAATCATTGCTCGCACCTCGTAGCCGGAAGCTCCTTCTACAGGGAGCCATTCTACGTGCAGGTCGTTGCCTGTACGTCCGCTGATGGCTGATGTCTCGGCGTTGAGCTGTACAGTGGGGAGTTTACGGCTGTCGCGCCATGTGAGATATGCTTTGTCGAGAGCGGGTTTATATGAGGCCTCATTGGGAAGCATGTTTATCAGGATGTCACGCCGACTGTTATCACCGCGCAGAAGAACCTGGCGGTTGGCTGCATCCAGGGTAAAAGTGGTGATTGCCTCAACCTGAATTGTATGATCATAAATGTCTCCTCCCTCGAATTTGAGCAGGTCGGGCACCTGGTCGGCCATCAGTGCGGTGGATGCCATGGCTGTCACGGCACCAGCAAGGAGTAAGCGTGTCTTCATTTCTTGGTAATCTTGAGGGTTGCCGATTTGTAAGATACGATATATACGCCTGTGGCGAGATTGTCGAGCGAGATGATTGTCGCCTCTCCCTCGGTAGTCTGCGGCACGCTGACGGGACGTCCTGCGAGGTCATACACGGTAACGTCGCCCGCGTTGGCTCCGCTCACCCTGACCAGTCCGCCCCCCATGGCGGTGATGGTGGCCTCGGATGTGCGCTCGATTTCGGCTATGCCCGACATCTCGGCAAAATTGAAATGGTCGAGATTGGACGCCTCGTAGGTGTAGGTCATCGCCTCAGTCCCGAGCTGGGGCACGGTGACGGTGATGCTGCGGTCGCCGATCTTCATTGAGGGCAGGTTTTCCGGGTCAACGCCGTCCTGGACGTTGATGAAGGCCGTCGTACCGTCGGCGAATGTCATGCAGAGGTGTACGGCAGCCTGCGAGGCCATCGCACCACCCAAGGCCATGACCGCACCGGCGAGCAGTGGTCGTAGATGTTTCATGATGTTGATTTATGTGTTGTTGGTTAAGATATTGACTTGGTGTGTCTATATGCCCGCAAATGTACGTAAAATCCGATACTTATGCAAATTTTATCCCCTGTTTCGATGTTTTATGCGGAAATCCTTAATTAGTTTCAGGCATCAGTCTGATTTTACATCATTTAGATATGGGAGGAATACTGTGAATCTATTGTCATTCTCAGAGATGATAATTTGCTGGTGATGCAACTCATACTGTTCCATTAGATTTTTCAACCCGACCCCTGTATTGTTTACATTATTGCGTCGTTGGATATTATTTGAAACGGTTACACCATTCACGCCCTCCTCAATAAGAATGGTCAAAGGCTTATCAGGGGTTGCAGTATTATGTTTCAAGGCGTTTTCAATAAGCATCTGCACACTTACAGGTATTATTTGTCTGGTTCCCATATCGGGTGTTTCCTTGATATCTACAAGCAGGCTATCTCCATGACGCATTTTCTCCAGATAAAGGTAAGTGGAAACGAATCTCATTTCATCAGAAAGATTCACGGTCGGATTCTGAGAAGTTGTGAGGATATACCGATAGACCGCCGAAAGTTTTTTTACAAACTTATTGGCGAGTTCCGGGCTTTCGTAGGTCAGTGATGCAAGAACATTAAGGCTGTTGAAAAGAAAATGGGGATTTACCTGATTTTTTAGTGCATATAATTGATATAAAGCTTTTTCTTTCTCTGCCGTAATAATCTTTCTCTCATATACCATCTGTTCCTGCGTGTGTATAAGAAGTTCAAGCAGCAGGACAAAAAGGCTGTTCCATGTAAGGAAAGAAAAAATCTGAGTTACAGACAACAGATGATGGCTCCATATCCATACGCAAACGGATATCATTATCCCCATAATCAGCGATATCAGGAATATATCAAGTATGATTATCCCTGACTGAAGCCTGCCCTTTAGCTTTTTATGCAAAAACTTGATGATATAATAATCCACACATCCACCGGCAATACAGATAGGGATGTTGACTGACATATTTTTGATGACAACTGATAATTGATTGCCATCGTGATTGGATAGCAATGCAAATGTCGATGTAAACAGGAAAAGCATGCACAATCCTGTAATCAGAAATATGGCAAGATTCTTTTTATTCATCACTGCTTCCCATTTATCCAGTCCAATAATCCTGGAACGCGGTTACGGCTTACAATCACCTCCTGCGGGCAAGCGGGTGTAAAGTAAACTTTAAGCCTTCCTGCAAAATATTTGTGTAGCCTGTCAATGCTCTTTATATTTGCTATGCAGTTACGCGACAACCGATAGAATTTCTCTGAATCCATCATGCCCTCAAGTTGGTCCAGCGTATAGGCTATGATATATCGGCTGTTTGAGAATGTATGCAGGTATGTATATTTATCCTCACTGTAAAAAAATGCGATATTGTCGGTTTCGATATGCCGGTAGATATCACCGCACTGAACGAGGAAACGGTTTTTACGGCTTGATGAGAGGTAATCATCACGAAATCGAAGATAAGAATCCGATACCGGTGTAATGAGCCTGAGGTTTTCGTATTTCTGCAAGGCCGTTTCAAGTTCAGTTTCCTCGATAGGCTTCAGCAGATAGTCAATGCTGTTAAGCTTGAACGCTTTGAGCGCGAATTCATCGTATGCGGTCGTGAATATGACAGGAGTTGAAGTCTTTATCTGTTCAAATATTTCAAAACTGTCTCCGTCAGACAACCGAATGTCAACGAGCAGCAGATCCACAGGGATATTCTTTATGAGGATAAGAGCCTGTTCGACAGATGATGCCCAGCCGCAAAGTTCCCAATCCGGCCGTGCGGTCTCCATCATCCGTCTCAACTCGCTGTACGCGAGCTGTTCATCTTCGATTATTATATACTTAGCCATAATGTTTTAAACGCATCTAAGTTAATTATATTATGTATCTGCTTATTACAGCCTGAATCTCCATCCAAATTTAATCTCGGTGCTGAACAGTCCGTTTGCCAACGCCGACTTGTTGTCATAAATTAGCGCGATGTCACTTTTCCCGACAACACCAAGAAACCATCTGTCGTGATTCCATACAAAAGAGACATTCAGACGATTCGACAGACGGAAAGAACAACGCCTGCTGTTCTCTGCCGAACTGCCAATTACGAGAGCCGGGACTATCGATTCACTGATACCCAGCGTAATATTTCGACGGGGAACCCAATTATAACCATATCCGATTTTTATACCGAAAGACTGTCCTCTTATACTGTATTTGTCGGGGCCTCTAAAGTCCAGCTCATCGGGTAATTGGCTGAAATCAAACGTATAATTCTGATTGACATAAGACAGTCCCAATGAAAAAGAACCTTGACTTTTTTGTTGCAGACGGCTTAAAGAAAAGGCTGCGGCATAAGAATATCTCTTGTTATTAAAAAAGTAGTTGGCTTCGATGCCCCATTCTGATGTCTTTACTCCGTTGAATTTCAATTTATCGACATTTTTACCATCATATTTAGTGATGTTCATTCCGATGTCGTTTTTGATGGAATAAAACGAGGCTGATAATAGGGCGCATGAAAAATCGAAGTTGAATTTTGATTTAGTACGGTCGCTGCCTCCGAACAATTTATTTATATTCAGGTCATAACCGAGAGACACAGCCATGTATGTCACATCAAAACCGATGGTATTTGTTGTAGGAGAATTCATCTCGATATTGCCGTTGTGGGAGAAGTAAAGGTTGTTATAATCAAACCAGTTGTTGGAGCGTATCTTGACATTCATGTTGTAACCGGTTCCTTTGACATACACAGTGTCGTATGAATTAAAAAAACTGTCACCCCAACGATAGGTGTCAACACAGAATTTAGGAAATCTACCCATTGATGCGATTGAATCAAGGTCGAAAGACATTCCTTTCATCGTATTGAAACAGAATATGCTGATGATGACAAGTATTATTCTATGTCTAATTTCCTTAGAACCCATATCTGATTCCGACACCAAGCTTACCGGCCGGGCGGAAATGACGTTTGTCTTCGTCTTTTTGCCCTCCGAATATATACTTTATTTTCCTGTCAGTGATTTTACAAGTCCTGACCATGTCAACTCCGGCATCAAGAAAGATGCCTAATTTTTTGTTGAAATAGAAAGATGGCGTAAGGTAAGAACTTAACATCATGGATGAATAAAGTCTGTTTTTACCTTCCATTTTAATGACACTCGTGATACCCTCCATTTCAAGAAGATTCCACCTTAATTTGAAATTCTGACCAAACCATGTCTGTGCAGAGGCTTTGATTCCGCTTGAAATGTTCATGTCAAATTCAAGCCGCCCTTTAGGATTCCATTTGACATAAGTCATCGGTACGACCATCGGAGTACCGTAGGCATTTGTCAGACCGATACCACCTCCGATACTGAAAATGTCGTTCACTTTATATATGAAAAGACAGCCTCCGTTGGCAAGTACACTGTTCCAGGAGATTTCGTCAGGCGCACTGTAAATACCGAATCCGAGCGTTGCAATTATGCTCCATCTCTCCGACAGAGGTCTTATGTGGGTTATATTTATGGATGCGTTGAGAATATCATCGGGATTCTGATTGGCAGCCTCTCCGCTTCCACGTAAATCATATAGGGAACCCTGAATGGACGCCGTCCATAATATCGGCTCTCCGTAATCATTCAGCTTTACAGAGAGCGGTTGATTATATTTCAGCCCTATGCGATACAGTTCCCCCTTCCCGTATGAAACCTTCTGCTTGTCAGTAAAAGCCGAGCGGGAAAGATAGCCCGCTGAGATTTCCAGTTGTTGACCTTGCACTCTGAAGCCAACAATTAGAACCAATAATATAGCTGAAAGAAACTTTGTCATTTTTTGATGCAAAGGTCGCTATTCAAAGCTCTCCTTGCAATCAAAACCAAATGGACGTCAGTATTTACACGGATGAAATGACAGATTTACAGGCTGGATTGACTCTATTATATTTTGAATCCGGCTATGGCGTTTCCTGATCCCTTTTTTATAGTGGGTCATCCAGGGATGTGTCCGTCTCGGATAGATAGCGTTCTATCTGCTCCCTCAACGGAGAGAGGTCGCGGGTAGCTGTTATCCATACCTCTGAGGAATCCACTTGATAATATCCGTGCACAAGAAAATGTCGCATACCTATGATTTGGCGCCAGGGGGTCTCGGGATGGGCGTCCTGAAACTCTTTTGTGAGCATATAGGCAGCTTCTCCGATAATCTCAAGATTCTTCACCACTCCGTAATAGAGCAATGTATCGGCACCGAAATCGTCGGGGGTATGGCCTGACATGAACCGCCCGATATTGTCTATGGCATGCAGTATGTGCCGCAGTCGCCCGGTATCACGCGGTTTCTCTCTCATAGATAAGGATTTTATCTCGGTCTGCCTGTTCGCGTACCCACGGCAGAAGTGTCCCGTCAGTCACGAGGTCGACGGCGCGCCGTAGGATTGATTCAAGATCCATGACCATCGAGGCATGCTCGAATAGCCCGACCTGAGCATGGGGGTCAAACTGCACAAGTATGTCGACATCGCTTGTCGCATTCTCGCTTCCGCGTGACATGGAACCGAAAAGCCATGCCCTTACGACCGGCTGCCCGGCAAAGTATTCTTTAATCTTTGCGATGAGATTCTTGTCCATTTCCCACAAAAGTATATTCTTTTTTGATAAAATACAAATTTCTCTTTCAGAAAGTTGTGTCGGGGAGGGTGAGGCGGCGGTATGCGATGCGCTGGCGGCGCCAGGTGTAGATGCAGTGTATGTCTCCGTCGCGGCCCTGGATGATGGCGGGATAAGAGTATTGCGAGATAGGGGAGTCCTCGAGGGTGACGATAGGGGTCCAGTGCAGCCCGTCTGTGCTGCGGGCCACAGCGAGGGGTGTGCGGGGGCCTTTCTTGGTGGCGGGAAGGGTGGAGAAGGGGTTGTAGATGAGCAGATGTGTGCCGTCGGCAAGGGTCACGGCATCGGTGCCTGACTGGTTGTTGGGGATGTCGGTGAGGGTGACGCGGCTCCATGTCCGGCCGCGGTCATCGCTCCACGATGTGGCGAGGCGTCCGTTGCGTGTGCGCATCAGAACCTGCAGCCGCCCGTCGTCGTGACGCAGTATCGAGGGCTGGATGCAGTTTATCGGCCGCAGACGCGCTCCTTCGCGTGGTGTTATGCCGTCGGGAAGCAGGTCTTCGGTGAGATAGGCGCTGTCGGCGGGGATGGGGTCTATGTAGTCCCATTGGCCTGTGGCGAGGTCAAGAATCTCGAAATGTAGTTTCCATCCTCCCGATTCGGTGCTTGATGCGCAGATGAGGCGTCCGTCGACAATCTCGGGTTTGTTCTTGACCGGGCCTATGAACCCCTGAGGCAGCGGTTCGCGCTTGCTCCATGTCTTGCCGCCGTCTTTCGACTTGACGACCCATCCTGTCCAGTCGGCAACGCGGAGTCCGACCTTGTAGAAAAGCCACAGTTCGCCCGAAGGCATCTCCGTGAGCACCGGATTCCAGCATGCCTTGCGGCGCAGGCGCGGGTCAGCGTCTGCAAACTGTGCAATGGGTCCGACGGATGCGGGTGTTGTCGAGTCGTTGACTCCGGCCAGGAGGGCGTCGGGTGTGCCGGGAAGGAATACACCGTCACCGGCAAGTATCGGGTCGCTCCAGCGGTCTGAGCCTTTGGGCTTGCGGCTCACCCAGATGCACACGTCGGGATGGCGTTCGTGCGTGCCACCGAAATATGCCGCCACCAGATCGCCATCGCGTGTCTCCACTATGGTTGCGGCATGACACTGGGGGAAGGAGGTCCGTGTGTAGAGGTGAGCCGCATCGGTGACGAGAGGGTGAGGGAGGGGAAGCTCGCACCCTACGGTATGTGTGCCGGGGCCAATCTCGCTGACTGAGCCGTCGGGCAGGCGCACCTCTCCCGACGTGCCCGAGGGGAGGGTGATGCGCCAGGTCAGGCGGCGCCCGTCACGCTCCCAGCGGCTCTGTATCTTGCCCCACGGAGTGGGACGCGAGGTCGAGGCATATTCACAGTCGGGTATGCTCCAGTCTGCCTCGAAGACATATCGCCCCGGTTGCGAGCCGTTGCGTATGCCGCAGAGGTCTTGCTGCACCCATGACAGCAGGTCGCCGAGCAGCATGACGTGGTTGCCTGAGTTCATTGCGGGGTTGGCTGTGTCGCCGTTCCACAGTTCCCATGTGGTGGTCGCGCCCTTCTCGGCCATATATCCCCATGAGGGGTATGTGCGGTTTGTGGCGAGGGTCCATGCCAGGTCGCCGCGCCCGTTTGCGGTGAGGGTGCGCAACAGCCACGAGGTACCTATGACCCCTGTCGTGATGTGGGTGTTACCCTCGGTGATGATGCGTGCGGCGAGGTTTTCGGCCACGGCATGGCGCAGCGAGTCGGGCACAAGCCCAAATGCGAGTGCAAGCACATTGGCGGTTGGTGTGTTAGTCCCGTAAAATATCGAGTCGGGATAGAGTGGATGCCCTGGCTTGGGAGTTGTGCCGGGACGGTTGGTGAGGAATCGGCGGTTGAAGGCTTCCGATGTCTTCTCGCGCAGCGTGCGCCAGCGTGCGGCGTCATCGCCAAGTCCCTGCATCGTGGCGAATTTTTCGAGCAGGGCGAGGCAGCGGGCAGTGTATGCCGTCGAGATTAGCGCACCGTCGGTCTTGCGCGCCGGGTCTTTGGAGTGTATCAGCTCGGGGCTCTCGGGTGGCACGCACCAGTCGCCATAGCGGTCTCGTGTCACGATGCCGTCGCGCGAGTATTCGGCGATGATATGCTCCATCCATCGTGCCATGTGGGGATATGCCATACGCGCGGGCACCGTGTCGGCATACTGCTCTATCAGCATGTCGCAGACCATCGGGAGTGCCGCGGGCCACGTCACGTTGTCGGTATAATAGTTCCAGAATGCAGGGGCCACGTCGGGGATGCAGCCGTCCTCGCGCTGTGCCTCGCAGATGTCGCGCACCCACTTTGCGTATAGGGTGTGGTTGTCAAAGAACATGCTCTCGCCAAGCGCGCCCGATGTGCGGTCGCCAAGCCAGGGCTGCCTCTCGTTGCGCTGCGGGCAGTCAACGGGCATACCCTTGTAGTTGGCGCGTATTCCGCGCAGGGCGTTGAGCACCACGCGGTTCAGTATGGTGTCCGAGCACTCGAAATCCATCGACATCTCCATCGGGTCGCCCACGTGTATGGCCCTGATGTCGTCAGGCCCCATGCCGGGTAGTCCGCTGACCTCGGCATAGCGGAAGCCGTGATATGTGAACGACGGAGTCCATGTCACCTCGCCAAGCTCGCGGCCCGAGCAGATGTATATATCTTCAGAGCGGGCATCACGAAGGTTGGCAGTGTAGAGTGTCCCGTCGGGGTTGAGCCGCTCGGCAAAACGTATGCGTATTGTATCCCCCTCCGCCCCTCGCGGACGCATGGCAATCCATCCGGCCATATTGACGCCGAAATCCACTATATATCTGTCATCGTGCGGGGTGACCGAGAGGGGGGTGACAGACTCGCCGCAGGTCATGTCGGGAGTGGTCTGGGCACGCAGTGTGCCATAGGGGATGGCCGACCGCTGTGCAGGGAGCCATGCCGAGTCGTCAAATCCTGACGCGGCCCAACCGGGCATCTCCATGCGTGCGTCGTAGACCTCGCCGTCATACTCGTTGGCCAGCCTTATGGGGCCGAGGTCGGTGACGCGCCACGAGTCGTCTGTGACAAGTTTACGGCGCGAGCCGTCGGCATATTCCACAATCAGGTTGAGGCGGCAGGTCGGATTGCCGAACACGGGTATCTTGGCGGCCTTGTGCTGTCGCATCGGGAAATATCGTCCCGGCCCGAGGACTATACCCACGGTGAGGGTCGAGTCGCCGAGCATCGATGCGGGAATATCGTAGGTATTGTAATATACCGTCTTGCGATAGTCTGACGGTACGGGCTTGAGCACGTCGCCTGAGCCTATCTCCGCGCCGTTGACATACAGGCGATAGTTGCCGAGCCCTGATATGTAGGCGGTGGCGCGTCTGACGGGTGTTGTGCCGATCGAGAACTCCTTGCGCATATAACGCGCCGGGAGCACGGTGTGGACTGTGCCGCGCGCATCACCCTCGCGCGGTGTCTCTAGACCCATCCATCGTCCGCCCCACTGCGATTCGGCCAGCAGACCCACGCCAAACTCGGCGGCGCGCTCCGGGCGGTGTTCCTCCTTGCCTGTGGTGGCGCAGACCGTCCACCATGCGCGTGTGGCGGGGCGCAGGGGTTTTCCGGCATAACGTATTCCCTGCTGTGCTGTGGATGTCACGATGCCCGAATCCCACAGGTCGGGTGTCCCTGCGGCGAGTAGCTCGGGCGAGGATGCGACAAGGATGCGGTATGAGTCCTGCGATGCCGCAGTGGCATCCACGCGCCATGAGAAACGTGGTTCCGATGTGCCGACACCAAGCGGTGACACAAGGTTCTCGACGCGCATGTCTGTGACGGCAGCCGAGAGAGTCAGCGGCGTCAGGAGGGATAGGATGGCGGTAAGTCTTACAGATTTCATGGTGATGGTCTAAGGTTGATGGGATATGGCCTATGCCAGCGGTATCATGTGGGCAATCATGGTATCTGCGGAGGCCGGGGGGATGGCCAGGGCCCGCAGCCGCGCCGCGATTCCGTCGCGGCTGATTGCAGTGGGCAGTTCCGTGCCCGGAGGCGCCATGACGATGACGCCGTTATAGTCTATGGTGCCGAATGTCTCGGCCGTATATGGTATTATCTCCGCCTGTCCCGAGGGGTGAATCGTGACGAGAGCCGGAGCGGTGACCGCACCTGCGCACAGCGCGGCGTGGCATCTGTATCGTCGCGCGGTCATCTGTATCGGGCGGTCTGCTGATGTGCGCGCGCAGCTTTGTTGTCATTGAGGCCGCGTGTGCGGGTCAGCGACAGTGAGTCGAGATAGCTGACCTCGTCAGGTGCGGCGGCATAGTGGATGTAGCCGTAGACGGTGGATGCGGTCTTCATTGAGTCGAGTACCAGCACCAGCCGCTGCTTCTGTTGGTCGGCGCTGCGGTTGAGGGTGACGAACTCTGTCGTGCCGTCGTTATAGTCGACGGCGAGTCCCATCTCGACAGGGCCTCTGGTCATTATCCCGTGTGCTGTGATGGCATATCGGTCGCCGCGCTCCCAGTTGCGGTCGCGGTGAACGGCGAATGTGATATAGTCCGAGGGCATCAGGGCAGAGTTGCGGCGCATGGTGGGGCCGGTCCAGAGGTTTACGGAGTCGCCGTCGAGACTGACTGTGCCCGATGCTGTCTGGTCTGACTTGGCACCCCGCTTCTCGGCCTCGGCGATGCGGGCCTGGAGTATCTTCTCGGTCTCGTCGCACACTTTCATGTACTCCTCGAGGTGGCTTCCGTACCAGTATAGCGAGGAGTCGACCTCGGCTGTCGTGAAGCCGTGACGGGCATATATGGCCTGTTTGAAGGCCCGGCGAGACGAGTCGGAGTTGTATCGGTATATGTCGCTCTCGACGACAGACTCCCCCACATAGAGGTCAGCCATGAGCGAGGCCATCTCGGAGGTGGACATCACCCCATCGGGAGCCTTGCTGCACGAGACCGCGCAGACCACGAGGACAAGCAGGACGAGATATGGCAGACGGCGCATCTGTATTTCTGACGGGTGTATTATTGCCGCAGCCCCTCGAGTGACTCGCGCAGAGCCTTGGGGCCGAGGATATAGCGGTGATAGAATATGACAAGCGCGATGACCCCGACCGATATGGCGGCGTCGGCAAGGTTGAACACCGGATGGAAGAACTCGAATTCAGTCCCCCCTACCAGCGGCATCCATGTCGGCCATACGAACGAGAAGAGCGGGAAATATAGCATATCCACGACCTTGCCCATGAACCACGGCGCATAGCCTCCTCCGGCGGGTAGGAAGGTGGCGACCTGCGGGGGCATGGGATTGTTGAACACCACGCCATAGAATACGCAGTCGAAGATGTTGCCCGCGGCTCCCGCTATGATGAGGGCCAGACACACCACATATCCCGTCGGGACACGCGGTATGCGGCACACCTTGGCAAGATATATACCAAGCAGCGTGACTACGACGAGCCTGAATATGGTGAGTGCGAGCTTGCTCCCGATGGTCATTCCGAAAGCCATGCCGTTGTTCTCGATGAACAGCAGGTGGAACCATGGGAAAATCTGCATGTCCTCGCCCAGATAGAAGGTGGTCTTGACCCAGAACTTGAGTATCTGGTCGAGGACTATGACGGTGAGAATGATTATGGCGGCGACTGTTGCGTGGCGTCGGATCATTATTTCTTGTGCTGGTTGATTTTGGCCTCGACGCTGCGTGTGGCGTGAGGTACGGCGCGGAGCCTCTCCTTGGGGATCAGCTCGCCGGTCTCGCAGCAGACGCCATAGGTCTTGTTTTCGATTCGTATCAGAGCGTTCTGCAGGTGCTGGATGAATTTCATCTGACGCTGTGCCAGATGTCCGGCCTCCTCTTTTGAGAGTGTCGAGGCACCCTCTTCAAGTATCTTGAACGTGGGACAGGTATCGGCAATATCGTTGCCCTCGGCATTTGTGACGCTGGCCTTGAGTGAGTCATACTCACGGCGTGCCTTGTCGAGTTTCTCGAGGATGATCTCCTTGAATTCCTGAAGTTCCTCGTCGCTGTAACGTTTCTTTTCGCTCATAGGTCTGTGATGGATTATAAGATGTGTTTTATGAAGGCCTGCAGGCCGTACAGGTGCCGGGCATCATATACGGCCTGCAGGATGGTTATCTGTTTAACGCGATACGGACGTTAATGTTCACATCATCCATCTCGAGGGGAGTCACATCGGGGTCGTTGGCGTCAAGGGGGCCGTCGGCAATCTCAAGTCCGGTGGCGAGCACCTGCGAGGCTATGTAGTCCGAGAACTCGCGTATCGCCTCGTCGGTGGACGCATTGGGCTCGAAGAGGAGGGTGATACGGTCTGTGATGTCATACTTGCGCTCCTTGCGTGTGCGCTGTATGCGGTTCACGATGTCTCGGGCTATGCCCTCGCGCTCGAGAGCTGGGTCGACAGTGATGTCGAGGGCTATTGTGAGCGAGCCTTCGTTGGCCACGAGCCATCCGGGGATATCCTCCGAGATTATCTCCACGTCGGCAAGGTCGATGACGGCGGGTGTGCCGTTGACATCAATCTCGACCGAGCCGTTCTTCTCGAGCTCGGCCACGGCCTTGGTGTCGAGTGCCTGGACTGCGGCGGCCACAGCCTTCATGTTCTTGCCGTGCTTCGGTCCGAGTTTCTTGAAATCGGGTTTGACACGCTTCACGATGATGTTTTCGTCGCCCGACACGATGCGCAGCTCCTTGATGTTGAGCTCGCTCTTTACCAGGTCGGCTATTGCCTCGAGTGTGGCGCGCTGTGTGTCGTCGGCTGCGGGCACCATGAGTGTGCGCAGCGGCTGGCGTACCTTGATGTTCGTCTTCTTGCGCAGTGCCAGGGCCATGGATGTGATGTCCTGGGCCATCTTCTGGCGTGCCTCAAGCTCCGGCGCGGCCAGTGCCGGGTCGAACTCGGGGAACTTGGCCAGATGCACGGATGTTGTGCCGTCGGTGAGGTCGCGCCACAGACGCTCGGCAAAGAATGGAGCGAACGGGGCCATGAGCAGCGACAGCGTGCGCAGGCAGGTGTAGAGGGTCTGATATGCCGCGAGCTTGTCGGCGGTCATCTCGCCACCCCAGAAACGGCGGCGGTTGAGGCGCACGTACCAGTTCGAGAGGTTGTCGCCGACAAAATCGGCTATGGCGCGTGCGGCGCGTGTGGGCTCGTAGTCGTCAAGGGCCTCGTTGACCTCGCGTGTCAGGGTGTTGAGCAGCGAGAGTATCCAGCGGTCAATCTCGGGACGCTCGGCAAGGGGTACCTGCGGTGCCTCGGGGTCGAAGCCGTCGACATTGGCATAGAGGGCGAAGAAGCTGTATGTGTTGTAGAGCGTGGCGAAGAGCTTGCGCGAGGTCTCGACGACACCCTTCTCGTCGTACTTGAGGTTGTCCCAGGGCGACGAGTTGGAAATCATGTACCAGCGCACGGGGTCGGCGCCATACTGGCCTATCTGCCCGAAGGGGTCGACAGCGTTGCCGAGACGCTTTGACATCTTGTTGCCGTACTTGTCGAGCACGAGGCCGTTCGAGATGACGGTCTTGTATGACACGGAGTCGAAGACCATGCCGGCGATGGCATGGAGCGTGAAGAACCATCCGCGGGTCTGGTCGACACCCTCGGCGATGAAATCGGCGGGATATACCTCGCGGTTGTCAAACGCCTCCTTGTTCTCGAAGGGATAGTGTATCTGTGCGTAGGGCATGGAACCCGAGTCGAACCATACGTCGATGAGGTCTTTCTCGCGGTACATCGGCTTGCCCGAGGGTGACAGCAGCACGATGTCGTCGACATAGGGACGGTGCAGGTCTATCTTCTCATAGTTGGCCTTGTCATAGTCGCCGGGCACGAATCCGCGGTCGCGGTATGGGTTGCTCTTCATGAGTCCGGCCTCTACGGCGCGGTCTATCTCGCCGAAAAGCTGCTCGACGCTCTGTATGCACATCTCTTCCTTGGCATCTTCGGTGCGCCAGATCGGGAGCGGAGTGCCCCAGTAGCGGCTGCGCGAGAGGTTCCAGTCCTGAAGGTTCTCCAGCCACTTGCCGAAACGGCCGGTGCCTGTCGATGCGGGTTTCCACTTGATGGTCTCGTTGAGCTGCATGAGGCGGTCGCGCACGGCCGTGGTCTTGATGAACCACGAGTCAAGCGGGTAGTAGAGCACCGGCTTGTCGGTGCGCCAGCAATGCGGATAGTTGTGCACATGCTTCTCGATCTTGAATACCTTGTCGGTGGCCTTGAGCTCCATGCATATCTTCACGTCGAGAGTCTCGGTATCCTCAGTGGCCTCGGGGTCGTATGCGTTCTTGACATAGCGGCCCTCCCAGGGCTTGTATGCCTCCACGTCGACCATCTCCTCGACAAATTTGGGGTCAAGATCTTCGATGCGGTAGAAACGGCCTGTCATGTCGACCATGGGGCGTATGTTGCCGTCGCGGTCTATGAGGTGAAGCGGGGGGATGCCGCTCTGACGCGAAACACGGAGGTCGTCGGCACCGAATGTGCCTGCGATGTGGACTATGCCCGTACCGTCGTCAGTGCTTACATAGTCGCCGGGGATGACGCGGAATGCGCCGGGACCCGGATTGACCCAGGGAAGAAGCTGCTTGTAATGGATTCCCACGAGGTCGGTGCCCTTGACCTGGGCGGCAACCTGCCAGGGTATGAGCTTGTCACCTTTCTTGTATTCGTCGAGAGGGAGCTCCCTGGCCTTGGGGTTGAAGAACGATCCCATCAGGGCGTCGGCCACCACGACGGTGACGGGCGAGCCCGAGTAGGGATTGTAAGTGTGGACGATGTTGTAGAGTATCTCGGGGCCTACGGCCAGCGCGGTGTTCGAGGGGAGGGTCCACGGTGTGGTGGTCCATGCCAGGAAATAGGGTGTGCCGAAGCGGAACAGCAGGTCACGGTAGGGTGCCAGGGCTGCATATCCGTCGGTGCCTTCGGGCGAGTCGACAACCTCGAACTGGGCCACGCAGGTGGTGTCCTTGACATCGCGGTAGCAGCCGGGCTGGTTCAGCTCGTGCGAGCTCAGGCCGGTACCTGCGGCGGGCGAGTAGGGCTGGATGGTGTATCCCTTGTAGAGATAGCCCTTCTTGTAGAGCTCGCCGAGCAGCCACCACACGGTCTCGATATAGCGGTTGTCGTATGTGATGTATGCGTTGGGCATGTCTACCCAATAGCCCATGCGGCGTGTGAGGTCTTCCCATTCGCCGGTGAACTTCATCACCTCGCGGCGGCAGGCGGCGTTATAGTCGTCGACAGAGATTTTCTTGCCGATGTCCTCCTTGGTGATTCCGAGGTTCTTCTCGACGCCAAGCTCGACGGGAAGCCCGTGGGTGTCCCATCCGGCCTTGCGCTTGACCTGAAATCCCTTCATGGTCTTGTAGCGGCAGAAGATGTCCTTGATGGTGCGGGCCAGCACATGATGGATGCCCGGTTTGCCGTTAGCCGAGGGGGGACCCTCGAAGAATACGAACGAGGGACAACCCTCGCGGTCGCTCATGGTGTGGTTGAACACATCCTCGGCGTCCCAAAGTCCGAGGACACTTTCGTTGATTCCGGGCAGGTTGAGCCCGTTATATTCATTGAATCTCTTCGACATAAGATGCTTTTGGAAAAATTTTCGCAAAATTAGCAAAAGTCATTGATTAAAGCAACTTTTACAGTTTATATAATGTAAAAAAACTTGGCCGATATGACGGTGTGTGAGAAATAATTGCTAAATTTGCGGCTGCGCATCCATAAAGGTGCGACAGTACAAGCCTTGCGAATTTCCAATCAAAAACATATTTCTAAAAGTGAAAAAATTCAGACTATTCTTTCTGGCCATTATGGCCGTGTCGGCCGTGCTGCTGACGGCGTCGTGCAACAAGGATGACGACACCGATCCCGCCACCGTGCAGATGGATGTGAGTCCGTCGTCGCTGCTGCTGGCGGCCGATGACGCAACCTCACATGAGATTACCGTGTCTGTGTCATGGCCCGTCGACATCCAGGCCCTTGTCGCCGCCGACTGGTGTCATCTAACCCTCAAGACCACCACATCGCTCCAGCGTTTCTATGACCTCACCGTCGATGCCAACACATCGGCCGAACCCCGCTCGTGCTCGGTCAAGTTCTTCATATCTGGCCTGGAGAAGGGGACACTGCTCGTGACCCAGGGTGGAGTCAATGTGGAGCCCGAGAAACCCGTGGCCGTCAAGCCCGAGAATCCCGCATCGTTCCTCGGCCTGGGCTGGAACCTCGGCAATCAGTTTGACGCCCACAACAATGGCGTGGCCGGAGAGACATTCTGGGGCAATGCAGCCGCCACACAGGCGACCATGAATGCCGTCAAGGCTGCAGGATTCAACTCTGTGCGTATCCCCGTCACATGGATGGGGCATATCGGCGAGGCTCCCGGATATAAGATTGAGGACGCATGGCTCGACCGCGTGGCCGAGGTTGTCGGATATGCCGAGAATGCAGGGCTGAAAGTCATTGTCAATATCCATCATGACGGAGCCGACAGCAAGTACTGGCTCGACATCAAGAACGCCGCCACCAGCGCCGAGACCAATACCCGCGTCAAGGCAGAGCTTTCGGCTCTGTGGAGCCAGATAGCAAAGAAATTCACCTCGAAGGGCGATTTCCTTGTCTTCGAGTCGATGAACGAGATTCACGACGGCGGCTGGGGCTGGGGTGCCAACCGTAATGACGGCGGCAAGCAGTATGCTGTATTTAACGAATGGCAACAGGTGTTTGTCGATGCCGTCCGCGCCGCAGGGGGTGAGAACGCCACTCGCTGGCTGGGCATCCCCACATACTGCACCAACATAGACCTCGGCGATAACCTCAAGCTTCCCACAGACCCTGCGTCGAGGCTGCTGGTTGCCGTGCATTGCTACGAGCCCTACGAGTACACCCTCAACAACAAGTATTCCGAGTGGGGACACACCGGCTCGGCATCCAAGAAGCCGTCGAGCGGCGAGAAAGAGCTTGTCGCAGAGTTTGACAAGGTACTCAACAAATGGACCCGCAAGGGCGTGGGCGCATATATCGGTGAGTTCGGGTGCACACATCGCGCCGACAGCCGTGCCGAGACATTCCGCAAATATTATCTCGAATACTATACCAAGGCAGCCTCAGACCGCAACATCCCCGTGATATATTGGGACAACGGCGCCACAGGCGAGGGTGCCGAGGCCGGAGGCATCATCAACCACTCCACAGGAGCCTATATCAACAACGGTGCCGACATTGTGGCCGTGATGACCAAGGGCTACCACACCACAGATGCCTCCTATACTCTCGAGAGCGTATATCAGGGCGCACCCAAGTGACCCTCTCCCCACACGCAGAAACAGAGTCCCGGCCCCCCGCCGGGACTTTTTCTATACCCTACCTTCGCCATTTGCCTATGTTTTAGAAGAATTTCCGCCCGATTTTGCCTATGTTTTAGAAGGATTTTTGCCAAAATTTGCCTATGTTTTAGAAAAATTCACTATCTTTGTAATTGAAATTCAACGGTTTTATATGATACGACGGAATCTTATCGAAAATCTACGTTTTTGGGCGCGAAAAAAGAACCGTAAACCTCTTGTGATACGTGGTGCGAGGCAGGTTGGCAAGACCACTCTCGTCAAGGAATTTGCCGGAGAGTTTGACGGATTCATCATGTTAAATCTCGAGCGTCAGGATGACAGGAAGCTATTCGATGCGGCAGACACTCCACATAAAGTTATGGAGATATTGCGTCTTACCCGTCTGCCGGGTATGACTTCGTTTGACGGAAAGAGGATATTACTGTTCATAGACGAGATTCAGTCAGAGCCTAAGGCGATAGGTATGCTTAGATATTTCTACGAGGATATGCCCGAACTATTCGTCATAGCTGTCGGGTCAAGGCTCCAGGAACTGTTCAAGACAGGTGTCTCTTTCCCTGTGGGACGTGTGGAATATATGTCTATGCGGCCTTGTTTCTTCGACGAATATCTCGACGGGATGAATCTGCCCGGTCTGAGCGGAATAGTCAGGAATGCGGAGGTAGACCCTGCGCTGCACGACGAGCTTAACTCCCATTTCAAGACGTACGCCCTTATAGGTGGCATGCCTGAGGTGATAAGCGAATATGCCGAGGTACGTGATATAGTGGCTCTTTCTCCGCTATATGACGGACTATTACAGAGCTATGACGAGGATGTTGAGAAATATGCCGCCACCCAGCAGCAAGTCGCTGTCTTACGCCATCTGTTGCGCAATGGCTGGGGATATGCGGGACAGACTATCTCCTTTGCAAGATTTGGTGGAAGCTCGTATACGTCGACTGTCGTACATCAGGCATTCGAGCTTCTTGAGAAGGCTTTCCTGATGTCTCTCGACTATCCCACCACCTCCGTCAAGGCTCCGGTGTCTGAGTCCTTCACCCGCTCTCCTAAGCTGATATGGCTTGATTCAGGTCTTGTGAATTTCTCGGCGGGCATACAGGTTGAATATCTCACAAACCCGACTATCGCCGATGTTTGGCGCGGCCATGCCGCCGAGCAGATTGTGGGACAGGAGTTGCGTCAGCCTCTCGACCGTAATTACATGGACTCGCAATGTTTCTGGGTGCGCGACAAGAAAGGTTCTAATGCAGAGGTCGATTTCGTATTTCAGATGGACGGCAAGGTCATTCCTGTCGAGGTAAAGAGTGGTGCCAATGCACATCTGCGCTCTCTGCAGTCCTTCATGAGCATCGAAGGCGCTCCCGACATAGCTGTCAGGGTGTGGCCCGGAAGACTCTCAGTCGATGAAATAAAGAGTGGTGAGGGACTCCCATGTTTCCGCCTTATCAATCTGCCCTATTATCTTGTCGGACAGCTTGACAAGGTGATTTCCCGACTGTGATGGCGGTTCACGGCGCCACACTGTCTGTCGGGATGGTGTCGGCGGGTTCGGGTTTCTTGCCTTCGAGCTTGCGGATGATGGGACGGAGGAATGAGAATACGCTGTCGAAGTCGCGCTTGAACACGACGCCGATGCCCTGTGTGGTGAGGGCGCTCTTGAGATAGTAGTTCTGGTCGTTGTACCGGTTGTATGCCTTGAGCTGGATGGTGCCGGCACGGTTGAGCAGATAGCGGATGTCGAAATCTCCGATAAAGCTGTTGTTGTTCAGGCTCTTGTCGCGGTATCCGAAATTGCCGTTGAGCAGCAGACGGTTGTCGAGAAGCTGCGAGGAGAGGGCGAGGTCGACCTCGACGTCAGAGAAGTCTCCCTTGCTGCTACGGATGGCAGGGGCTATGCTCCAGTCGTCGCTCAGGGCGCCGAGCATCGAGCCGAGGCGCGACGACAGGGTGGACGAGGCCACCGAGACAAGTTCGTTGCCGTGCGTGGCAGACATATACTCGGGCGTATAGAAGCGGTTGAGGGCGAGCAGGTAGATGATCTGCTGGCTCATCATCTCGTCGGTCGAGACGATAGACTTGACCTTGCGGTCGATGTCTGACGTCAGCGAGGGGAATTCCAGATCGTAGCCTATCTCGGGACTGCGCATGTCCCCCTTGACCTTCATGAGCGCGTTGACCTTGACATTGGTGCGGTTGAGCTCGGGGTCAGACTGGAATGACTGGTCGAGGTCTGTGAGGTTGGCCGTGGTCGAATAGGCCGCAGTGATGTCGAGCTGTGCGGCATAGGGGTCGCCCGAGAACCGTATGGAGCTGCCGTCGCGTATCGTGAAGTCCTTTATGATGATGTCTTGGAGGGTGAAGGTATAGAACCCGTCGTTGAGGGTATAGTCGCCACGCATCTCGAGCTCGCCCTGCGAGTCATATTTCATGTTGAGGTGTCCCGAGCCGTGGGCTACAATCTTGTCACCTCCCACCGGGTCCATTATCAGGTTGAGGGTGGCCTCCGGGCTGATGTCGACATTGAAATCCATGACATATTGCGAGGGGGGGCCTTCGGAGGGACGGTTGGCGCGCGCACGTAGCTCGCGCACTATGAGCGGGGTGGGGTCAAGTGCTGCGAGCGAGTCCTTGCGGGCTTTGTCGCGGTCGTGGAATGTGATGAAGTCATAGTCGACCGATTCCTCCGAATCTGACAGCACGAAGGTGAAGTTCGATTTGGGCTCAGTCGCCATGGTGACACCTATGTCGATGCGTCCGGGGACACCGCGCACGGTAGCCCCGCCGCGTCCGAAGATACGACCATACCACGGGTCGTCGGTCTCACCCTCGGCGATGTCATAGACCAGGAGGTCGCGCGCGTCGGTGATGTCGAACCTGAATGTGGGGTCGTGGAAATAGCGGTGGGTGACCACTCCCGAGAGTTTTGCGGTGTGCCCGTAGCGGTCTGTGAGAGTGACGTCGCTGAACGATATGCGCCCGGGGTCGAGCTTCACGGAGTCTGAGACAGTGTAGACGGTGTTGGTGAAGTCGAGCTTCATTTTCAGGTTGTCGGCATAGATGCTGCCCTTGAGGTCGAGGTCATGGAATGTGCCATAGAGCTTGGCGTGTCCCGACACCTTACCTGAGACTGACGAGGTGAAGGCCGACATGAATGGCTGCATGAAGCCCACGGGAGCCCGGTCGGCTGTGAAATCGAACACAAGTTCTTCGGATGCCGGGCGTATATAGCCGTCGATTATTGATTCCGCGCCATCCTTGCCTATGACATCGGCCTTGATGGTGACGGTCTTGGTGTTGTTGTCCCACCACGAGCGTATGTCGCCGTCGCCCATCACGCAGTTGTTATAGGCGAGTCCGTCGACATGGAGCCGCGGGGTATAGAGCACGGGGTCGGACGAGAGGAGCGCGTCGCCATACAGCTTGCCGGTTGCGATGCCTCCGAACATCACATTCTCTATCGCCAGGGTCTCGAAGATGTAGTCGAGGTCGATATGGTCGAGGTCTATGACGACACGGCTCAGCGAATCGGGCGATGCGGTGCCGTTGATGGCCAGCGACTGGCCGTGGCGCGAGGCCCCGAGGCCATCGACGGTGATGAGCTTGGGGCGTATGTCGATTGTTGCGGGTGAGATGCTCCATGCCGAGTCGTTGAAGACAAGCTCTGTAGGCAATACGCGGACGCAGGTCTCGAGTATGCCTGTCTCCTCCGGGCGGTCGAATCCGGCTGTCAGAGCTATCAGCCCGTGGAAATCCTTGTCCCTGTCAATTTTCCAGCTTACTCTCGTGTCGAGCGTGTCGCGCTCTCCTGTCGTGAGCAGGTCTATCTTCATCGGGCCGTTCTTGGTCGGGACAGTGGTCGTGGCAGTCAGTGTGCTGTGCGGCATATCGCCATCGGCGTTGAGCGTAAGAC
>ENA-OPCN01000272-OPCN01000272.1-human-gut-metagenome-genome-assembly--contig:-NODE-272-length-50005-cov-20.505265_pt1 | contig 50005 bp, 83 predicted proteins | sample MGYA00241567_ERZ501485 | MGnify/ENA primary metagenome ERZ501485 (study PRJEB25962, sample SAMEA2042579) | human gut metagenome | biome: human gut; feature: human-associated habitat; material: faeces...
TTTGCAATCGATACATTTATATCGATACATTTATATCGATACATTTATATCGATAAATCCATATCGATACGAACAACCAATATATGCAATACGCACAGAAAAAGCACGAAGAACTATGCAGGGCGCACGGGGGAAACCAAAAAACAAAAAATCGTAAAAAATCTTAAAAAATCATACGAAAACACTTGACAAGGGGGAAAAAGGTGTGCTATAATAGAAACGAGCTTGAAAAGCAAGCTTAGAAAACCAAAAAACGGAGGTTTTTGAAAAATGCAAAAAAAAATTAAAATCGGCGTGCGATTGAACAGCGCGGCGAGAAAGGACGGAAAGAGGGAAGGCGATGCGTGCGCCTGGCTGGACGGTAAAAAAGCTATTTATGAAGAAGTGTTCGGCGGCTGGACGTTCGAGGTTGAGAAGGTGGACTTCTTGCGGACGATAAACGAAGCCAGGGCGAGCGGGCTGGAAGTCCTCGGATTTACCGAAGAAAAGTAAAAGAGAGCCGAGCGGAGCCGGCTGCAAAGCTCCGCCCCACCGCGCCGGGGATTGGTGCAAACAAAAAAACAAAAACGGAGAAATAAAAAAATGAAAACATTAAACGAAATCAGAGAAGAAAGACAAGCAAACGCGGCAAGGGTTGCCGAACTTAACGAAAAGACAGAAAGAGCCGTAAACAGTTGGCGAAAAAAAGAACCCGTCCCGGAAGACTTCGCGACGTTGGGAGCAGAACTGGCAACCGCTAAACAAATCGGTTTGATTTTAAAAAACAACTATAACTACAGACTCGCGGCGGACGTGCTGCCGGCGTTGGTGGAAGTATTGAAAAAATACAACGGGAAAAAGTACGGCGAAAAGACGCAAGAAAAAATACGCGAGGAATTCAAAGCGATGACCGGTTGCGGGCTTTATTTGGAGCGTTATACTTTTTCGCCAAAATGCAATAGCGCGCATGTTTACGAGATGCGCGACGGATACAAGCGGGGCGAAGAAATAGAGTTCGGCACACAGCCGAATTTTATCATCAACGACGAGAATATTATACAGGCGCAACCGGCGGAAGCTTTCAGACTTTACGACTACCGCGAATATATCGAGGATCCAGCGGGAAGGGTTGCACAGCTCGCGGAAAAGAAAAAAGAGCTTGACGAGATGCGGGCGGCGTTCAATAAAGCAGTAGACAGTTACAACGCTTTGGCGGTCAATGGCATTGACCACGAAAAAAGAGCATAAAAAGGAGGGGCAAAAAAATGGTTGAAAACGTTTACAATGGCGAAGACATAGCCGAATTTTTAACCGGGTGCGGGTGCGGGTGCGAGTTTCGCGCTCGTACCTTTTCTCCCTCTTCGGTTGTGTATTTCTTTGACTTGATAAACCCAATGACCACGGCGGCAAAAATGCGGGCGGCGGTTCGGGCGGTCGCCTTAACAATTCACAAAACGGCGATTTTAACAGATGGCGGGAAGTATAATTTTGCAATCGCGATCCCCCGCGAAAATCGAAGCTTCCCCACCTTTTACGACGTAGCAAACACCGGGCGAATATCGCCAAAAGATGGCGATATAATCTTCGGGATAAAAGAGGACGGGGAAAGACTTACGGCAAACATCAACAGCCTTCCGCACCTGCTTATTAGCGGAGCGAGCGGCAGCGGCAAAAGCGTTTTTATGCATTCGGTCATCGCGTCACTTTCGTGTTTCTCTGCCCCCTATAAATGCGATTTTATAATGATTGACATGAAAGGCACGGAGCTGACACCCTGGCACAATTCCCGCCGGCTTATTCGCCCAGTGATAACAAACGCACGCGAAGCCGTTCAAACCCTTGGCGACGTTGAAGCAACAATGAATAATCGATATAAAAAACTAATAGCCCGCGGAAAAATTGACAACTCGGCGGGCGATTTCCCCCGGCTGGTTGTTTTTATCGACGAGCTCGCAGATCTAATGCTTTACAAAAAAAAGGAAGCGACAAGGTTTTTAACCAGCATAGCACAAAAAGGCAGGGCGGCGGCGGTTCATTTGATACTCGCAACGCAGCGCCCCTCGGTGGACGTTGTAACGGGACTAATCAAAGCCAACATACCGGCGCGGGCAGTTTTCTCCACGACTTCGGCAATCGATAGCATGGTAATGCTCGGACACAAAGGAGCGGAACAGCTCAAAGGCAAGGGGGATAGCCTGGTAAAACTCCCCAACGGTACCGAGTACCACGTGCAAGTGCCAAATTTTACGGCACAAATGATATATGACGTCACCCACCCGCGCCGAACACTCCCGGACATTTTCGACTAATACACATACAGAAAAAAGGCGGTTTCGCAATTGCGTTACCGTCTTTTCTTTTATAGTCTTGTTTTAACGCTGTTTTTGTGGGCTAATTTCGCCGCAACACTCGTCGCCGTGTAAATTCTTGTTTTAATGCTTTCGCCCAGCACAGGGCAAATTTAAGCTATTTTTGCGGTCGGGGTTTGGCGGGCTATTTTCGTTTAATCCCTCTGTTGGCGCCTTTTCTTCTCGTAAGTTTTAGCAATATCTCGGAAATCTTCACGAGTTGCGTGTATTTCCACGGTATAAAAGCAAGTCTGACACCGTGGGCAAAAGTGTTTGCGCCCTACTTTATTAACCGTGTTGCGGCTTTCTATAACGTGGCTTTCGGAACCACATAACGGGCATATCATTTGTGCGTCTCCTTCTTGTTGTCAAGTTTAATGTCAATACGGATTAACGGTTTCGCTTGGTCAATCCTATACACAAGAATATTGTCGCGTGCAATTTTTTTGGTGAAGCCGGACGATACCGCTTCGATGGCTTGCATTAACCATTTTTCATCAAAGTTGGTCATTTAGTTTTATCTCCTCGGCGCAATACTCTACGCCTAAAAAATCAAGTTGCGCGATCCGGCGGGCATACAGCCATTTTATAGCTTGTTGGCGCCCGTATTCCGTAAATGGAAAATAACAAGTTTCGCCACAACAAAAAGCTCGCAAAAAATGCGGCTCGTTGATTGAGTATACTTCGATGGCGAAGTTGTAAGATATATCGCCGTACCGATGATATGGTTTCAAATCCGATAACGGCGGAATGTTAATTGATTTTAGTTTCATTTATTTTCAGTCCTTGTTGGTCAAGTATAACACAATCACCCACTGTTGGCAAATAGTCCAATTCGTAAGCCCATAGTTCTTCTTGCGTAAGTTGGCGGTCGTAAATTAGTATGTCGTAATATTTGCCAGTTGGGTCATCTAAACGCAAGATAAACCCATTGGTTGGCATCCTATCGAACAACCACGCAAACGCATCCCGTAAAAATATTTCATGTTGTCTCCTTTTTCTCCCGTAGCAGAGGGCGGTCTGCCTAATTTACGGAGAAATAAATGCAGTCTTCAGAACAGATCTATATGCAATCACGCCGCCCCGTGTTTACATCGTTATTGAGTTAAAGCTTCACGTAAACGTTTCAACTCGTCTGCCGTCGCCTTTAAGCGGCTATATTGTCTATGCCCCTCATAACACGTGTTGCTGCTTATTGACTTAAAACAGCACATAGTCAGCCGATAATTACATTCAATGCAATTCCTGAAACAGTATTTTTTTCTGCTTGGTTTATCCATTTAGTTTTTTCCCTTGCATTTCCTGCTCTTATACAATAGTTGCGTTGCAATATGTTTCTAAAAATTCAAGCTCTTTCTTTTTCTTTGCATACTCCGCAAGGAAAGCCCAGCGAACATAACGTATACAAAACTGATAAAAACTTGTGCTTGTCTTATATTGCGATAAATGTTCCCATATCATACGATAGCTTTCACCTATTACGTCGTCAATATCGCATATGGCATAACTGTTCATTCGTTTTGCCCCAACGAAATGCTTGACACATTTTACGACAGAAGAATTAAACACTTCTATTTGTTCGGCGTTGGGTGGTATAGTGTATCCTGTGGAAATAAAAAGGTTGTCTATCCGACAGTTCCATATATCACCGTCTTTGTGATATACTTTCATTCCTTTTTTGTAATTCTTGCCAAATGCCTTATAAACCTCTACTGCAAGCGAGGCATGTTTTCTTGCGTTCCCGCTTTTGCGCCTGATGTTAATGTTGCAAAATGGATATACATATTGTCCATTGTACTTTTTTGTCGTTGTCGGCTTACATTCTTTCCCTCTGGGGTTTATAATTCGCCCGAAGTTGCTTATTTTGTAACCGTCAAACGGCGGTTCTAAGTTCTTAAAAATCTCTTCCATTGTCCTAAAAAAATAAGAAAGGGCGGTTTCTCATTGCACACTTTTTTTATAAATTATAACAAAAGAACAAAACTTGCTTTTTGAATATTTTGAAAAATACACTTGCTTAAATTTTGTTTTTTATTTGCTAACTGCCGCCCCAGTAATAGCCTATAATGGATAAGTTTCAATCTGCTTTGTTATTGCCGAGTTGTTTTTTTACATATTCAACGCCATTTATTGTTATTTCATCAGGCAATGTGCAAATCGTAAACTTAGGTATTATGCATCCATTAACCCACTTGTCTTCATAAAAACAACTTGAGCTAACACAATAGCCGTTGCTATTTGCATATTGACAAGGTACGCCCTTATCTTTGCAAAAATACTGTACGATATTCATTCTTCTTGTCTCTTTTCTTCAACATAACGCACGAATTCTTTCAAAACACTGCCCTCAGGTATATGCTCGTTCGCTCCTTTTATAATCAGACGTTTTGTTTTCAACGAATAACTTGCAATGACATATAAACAGTTGCCGATCCCGCCGAATAAATAGTAGAGATGCGGTCTGTTTTTCCACAAGTCTTTGTCAACGGAATAACTCTCAAAGTTTTTCATTCCCTAATAACTCCTTGTTATCATAAATGTTGCCAATAACTTCTACGTCTTCGGGACATTCGACCTCATCTTCGCAACAACCGCAACCGTCACCGCAAGCGAACGGAAACCAACCACGACGGGCTTCGGAAAAACGCACTTCATATACGTTTTTACCAATTATGCTTTTCGTTTTTACAATATCGCACTCGAAAATCTTCTTGCCGTTTTTATCAACAAGCCCCGTGAACTGTCTAACGGTTGCGGGGATAACTTCTGTCATATTCGGGTTATCGCCCGTCATCCCCCACAAAAGAAAAGTTCTGTTCCATTGCTTAAAAAGATAACCCTCTGTCCATTCGCCGTTGTCTGCTCGTTTGCCTTTAAATAAAATTTCCCTCATCTTGCTTTCTCCAGAAACTTCGGTGGCAATGAGCCTGCTCGATAAATCACCACTTTGATGTTGAGATTGTGTTCGTCGATAAACTGTTCAAGGTCATCGACGTCAATGCTTCCGTCTTCTACCAACAAGATTTTGTATTCTTGCTTTTTTGCCTGTTTCTGCTTTTTCATTTTTCGCACTCCTTTAATATCTCGTCTACTTTATCAAGAATAGCCTTTTTCGAGAATGTATCTCCGTCGTCGTAGTAGGCAAATAGGCTTTCAATTTTATGCACGGCGTCTTTAACTGCGTTTTTCTGCGCTGTCTTCACAAAATCGCAATTCAACCGTGCTTCTTTTTCAAGTTTTAACTCGGCTATCGTTGTTTCCAATTCTATCCGCTTTTTTTGCCACGCCTTGCGTTCTTCTGCGAAATCGTCCGTATTTGCAGTCGGTTTATATCGGAAACCTGCGTCGTAATAGGCTTCGGCTTCGCCCTTGACAAACCGCATATGTTCGGGATTTGCGCACTCTTCTTGGGTCATTTCAAAACAGTGTTGACATATGACCTTTTGCAATTCGTTTATTTGTTGTTCTCTGTCCATTATATCACTCCTATTGTCATCAAATGTATTATTACACATGTTGCAGTCAGCAGCAAGCAAATCACAGTCAATGACAATGTTTTTTTCCAAGTTTTCATTCTTTCTTTTTATGTTCCTTTTCTATTTGTTGCAGTTTAAAAATCACCGATGCCGTTAAAAGGCAAACACTGCGACAAGCTTCTTTCAACGTTGACAAGAATTCCTCGTCAATCGCGATTGTTACTTTATTGTTTTCGTCCATCTTTATCACCACTTATACGGGCAACCGTTTTCATTACGTGCTTCCACCCCGCACGTTACCGCCATATCATATGTTGGGCAAGATTTATAATCGCACTTGTCGCAATCGCAACAATGAAACGCAATCATATCTTCGACTTGCTTTTCTAAATCACGCACGTCGTAATACGATAAAGCTTTAGTGCTTGCACATTTACTGACAACCTTTATTGTATTTACCTCTAACGTGCCTTTTATTTTTCGTTTGTAGGCAGCGCCAAACCTATCACATACGGAATTATTAAAAGCCCTTAAATGTTCTTCAGCGTGTTCCAGCTCGTCTTTTTCAAATTCTGTTAAAGCGTTGTTATCCTTAAATTCGGATATAATCTCGGTCAAAATCAATAAAATAATATGCCTGTCACGCTCGTCTTTGTTGAAATACTCTTTCATCGTTTCCACTCCTGCGTTATGCGGTCAATAAGTCCGCCGGGCATACAAACATGTTTAACAAATGTTTTGCTATCCGAAACCCACTTACCATTTTCAAACCATTTAACATCGGCTTCATATTTAGTTAAAGCATCTTTGATTTTTGACGCAAAATCATTGATAGCCCCATTGCGCCAATGAATGTTTTCCCATACAAGCTCACGAATAAACTGCAATGTTTCATCTACAACAGCGGTATTTTTCCCTGTTCGGATCTCGTCCAAAGCTTGAACAGTATCGTAGAATTTTTTCATATCACTCATCTTTGTCCGTCTCCTCTTCGTCTTCGTCTTCATCTTTGTCTTCGTCTTCGTCAAGCCAGCCAAGCGCATAAAACGCACGCATTTCTTCGTCAGTCAGACAACACATTTTCGTCACCCTCCACAACCTTGTCAATAGTTCCGTCGATAATTGCCTTTACAATATGGTCGCCCAAAAGATACGGGAAATCTATCGTTGTCCCCTCAGCCGTTACAGTTGAATACTGGGCAAACGTCTCTTTCCAATATTTGGTCAAGCGTTCTTTAACCGCTTTTATCGTCGCCTGTTCAATGTTTTTCTTGCACTCATTAACGGCAATCGCAACTTCAATCGCAGTCTTTCCTCTTTCTGTCAATGTAGCATAACCGTCATTTGCTAAATCACGCAAAACTTTTGCTTCTTCGATGTTCATAATATCCTTCATTTTTTTATTTCTCCTTGCCTTTCGGCTTTTTATGCTCTTATTATAACACCATATTTGGCGGTTGTCAAGCATTTTTTAATGATTTATAGAAAAATATTGAAAATTATAAATCAAATATCGAGCCTTGACTTTTCACGTCGTTAAGCCATTTTTGCCCTTTTTCAAATATCTGTTTGTCTTTCTCGCAAGTTATAAAATGTCGATTGCTCTTTGCACAAGCAACGGCAAGAGAAAAACTTCCCCCAAACGGATCCAAAATTACATCACCCTCTTTTGTGTAAAAATTCAACAGTTTATACCATAACTGCGTTGGTTTTTGCGTAGGATGGAACCGAAAATCCGGATGCTTTTTGTCTTGTTGCAACATCCCGTTATACATATAGTTAAAAACACGAGCAACGCCTTGACTGCACCAAGCAAGTTCACAATCGGCGAAATCATTTCTGTCGCGTTTATGTGGCAAACGCTTATCCCACACAAGCCAACTTTTAGTTGGGGGCAAAATGTCCGTGTAATAATTCCCACCAAATATAATTTGGTTTGTAGAAGTGCTGAATATCAAATCGAAATATTCATTAGTGAGACGGTCACTGTCCCAATCTGCCACACCGACATAATCACGTTTCGCTGCTTTGGCATTTGATTTTTCCGGTTTATGTAAAGTAAATGTCATTTTACCGATGTTCAATCCATACGGGGGATCTGTAATACACCAATCGGCTTTTATGCCCATTTTTTGCATTCCGAGTAGCAACTCTTTGCAATCACAATTATATGCTTTATCAATTTCAATCTCCATTCACCACCTCAATCGAATTATCTTCTTCCTCATGGCAAACGTCCCAAAAGGCTTGTGTAATGCGCTGATATTCTGCAGCATAATCAAACAACAACTCCCAGTTTTCTTTAATAAACTGCGCTGTAATATATCTGCTTAATTCAGGACGCCTTGACGAATAATACGTTAATATTTTGTCTACCTCAGCGCCACCATTTTTCCCAAAACAAGCATAGTCTATTTTAGCACACAAATCGTTCCCTTTGTCTAAAAGCTCAATGGCGCCTTCTTTTTCTCCCAAAAAACTTAATAATTCGCTCTTCATTTTATTCTCCTTTTTTTGCTTTTTTAGTCCCCATAGGCAGCCCAACAACACTTGCTATTCTGTCCAAGCGTTTTTGTATCGAATTGTCGTCAAGCTTATTATGGTTAATTATAGTTATGTTATCAGGGTTCTTAATCAAATTATGTCCCGCCCCCTTCGTTTGCAATCTGTTAATTACCGCTTTAGTATCGGACAAGCCACTTTCACTCGCAACAAAACCGCCCCCGATAAAACTGCTTTCAATAGACTTGAAAACCGTATCATATTTACTATCGGTTAGAAACTCATCATAAGTATCCTCATCTATTTCGAGAAAAGCACATAACAACTGTTTGTTGGCGTTGAAAATTACGTATAGATTGATTTGGAACATCAATTCTTCAAACCAATAATTTCCCTCTAAATATTTTTCCGGGGACAATTCTCGTGCTTCAGCAGGGGTCATCATAAGAGTATGTCGCAAGTAGCTGTCTAAACGATAATAAACTTGTTGCGGTGTTAGCGTGGGCATTATTTCATTCTTACGTACTCTCTTTTTAGTTTTCTTTTCGTTACCCAGCTCATCCATACTAACGGAATAAATATCATCATCGGCTAAACGGCTAAAAACCGTCTTATCTAAAAAAGACAATGCCGCTTGCATTCGTTGTTGATAATTATGTGGCTCTAACGTTTCTGCGTTTACTGTTTTTTTCGTTGCCATTTTAATCTCCTTTTTTCTTTTTAACTCTATCGCATATCCCCTTACACTCTTTATAGGGGCAAGTCAAACATTTATGTACATTCATCTTGTCGGGGATCCACTCAAATTCTTCTGATTTTGTCACTGTAGTTATTGGTCGCGTGTTATAACGTTGGTGTCTTGCCATAAATCACCTCTTGGTCTATCCATATAATAATCTATTTCGCAGTCATAATAGACATTAAACATTTTATCTATTGTATATCCAATGTTTTTTGCTTGTTCTTCTGTACATTTGGGATCTTGTAAAAGCGCGCGGAACTGCACTAAAACCGCTAATTGCCCCATGCTGTCGCAATATTGCTTAAAAAATCGTTTAGTATATCCGTCGGTTTTGTCGGCTGGGTTAAAACATTTAACGTCTATTTCAAGCCCGCAGATAGTTTGGTTTATCCATTTTAGTAAAGCAGTATATCTTTTTGCACGTAATACTAAATCTGCTTTAGCTTTGCGCCATTCTGCCTTAAACATCTCTGAATTAAGCGTTTCAAATTCGCGTGTTAAATTTTGTGTTATGTTATTCATATTAGAAAATATCATCAATTATAGCCGCTTCTTCGGCAATCTCTTCAAGTGTTTTATTTTTAGGATAAGCAACAAATTGGTCTTCACGCGTCTCCTCGCTTTTGTTTCGACGCTGTTCCAAAAACGTGTTGGATAATGTGTTGAATTTCATGCCAATGATACCGTTCCGACGCCCTTTCGTTTTTAAGATCTCAATGCAAGCATTGCACTCGTCGGGGTTGTATCCATTTAATTCTATGACGTTCCGTAACGCTTTATATTCTTTTGTGTTAGGGTTTATCGTATCCATACGGATAATGGATAATATGTTTTTTGCGATATTTGTCAACGTACTTGTTCCTTTACAATCAAATATTTCCGGGCGGCAAATGTTTCGTTCCGTTTTTTTTATATGCGACACTATTACAATATGCACTTTTCTGCTGATTGCAAATTGTCTTAAAGCAATGCATATATCTTTTAGGGCTTCATTTTCATTAAAATAATTGCCACCTTCAAGATTGAACATATCAACATTATCCAATAAGAAAAACCGACAATTTGCCTCTTTATAGGCGGCTTCTAACGCCCCCAACAAGGCATTTTTGTCCGCTTCGATATTGTTGTTATAAATAAACAAGTGGTCGCCGAAAAACTCTGTCGCTTTTACATATGCTTCATGCTTTATTATAAAATCCCCGGCATTAGTCTTTTTGCTATTAAGCATGTACGGCATATAATCATAATTATTTTTGTCGTTTCCTAAATACTGTCTGTATAAACGGTCGCGCGCTTCGGCACCACCATCCTCACCGGCAAAAAGGAACGTATTGTATCCTTGAGAAACCGCATCGATTATCATCGAAGAAGAAAAACATGTTTTACCGCTATTCGTCGGGGCTATTAACAATGTAATCCGATCCAACTGCAACCCATTAAGGCAATAATTAAGCTCATTATACCGAAGAATTATTCTGTCGTTTACCGTATTGCTTTCCGGCACCACATTTACGTTATAGTATTTTGCCTTATCTGCCATTGTCGGTTATACCTTGTCATTAAAATAAACATGAATTTCGTTGTCGTTAATAATCTCTGCTCGATAGCGCCCTTTACCAGGCAAATCATTCACCCCGCAATATCTTAAAAATGACGATAGCACAACAAGATTATGGTTACAACCATTAGTAGTCACAACTTTTACCGCACCTATCTGTTCTGTTGAAGGAATTATAACAAGCTCGTTCTTCTCTAAATCATATCCTAAACACGCCCAAGTTGCAAATGGCACCTTTTTTCGAATAGCAGTGGGAATATATGCGGCACAACTCTCGCCATAATATTGTATTGACACATATTTACGCCAACCCGAACTTCTGTTTGTTTGCGGACAAAAATCTTTTTCCGTACTCCATTTCATATATCTTTCTCCTTTTTATCTGTCTTCAAATTCCGCATTCAAAAATGTCGCGAAATGCGGTATAAATTGTTGTTCTGTTTCGTGTTCTTCCCAATACTGCTTGCGAATAAGCACACGCCGGTATATCTCACGGCTAACCGCTTTTACTTCTTCATCATTAAGATTACGAATTTTCCGCATATACATTTTCTTCGCATTTTGCTTTGCGACCTTACGTGGGTATGTTTGCCACAGTTTTTCAAAGCAAGCACCAGCACATTCTGCATAATTCGGGGCTTTTTTGCCTTTTACAACGGTTTTAAGATATTCGACGATTTCTTTTTCCTTTGTTTGTTTCCGTGTGAATTTGAGCGAATTTAGCCACTCTAAAACGGTTTGCCTGTCCATATGTCATACTCCCATATTTGCAATTCGGTTCGTCCATCCAACTCGAAAAAATACTTCCATATGTTTAGGACTTTATCCCAGTCGCCGTGAGCAAGTCCACACCCGTATTTTGCGGGTATGCCTACTCGTATACGATAACCTGTCTTTTCCCACAACTTCCAAGCATAATCACGGACTTGATAAGCACACGCACATAATGCTTCATATTGCGTTTCCTGATTATACTGCGAAAAACAATTTGCTATAATCGGAGTATCTTCGTCGATAAAAGAGAACACCACCTTGCCTAACAGTTCTTTTTTGTTGCGGTAAGTTATACACCCGTTTGCGTAATCGTCTTCGGCTTTCGGGTATTTTTCGGCAATTTGTTTCGCAAGCCCGCCCCCCATAACACCATGTTCATTGACCTGATGGCAAATAATGTGGCAGTCACTTTTTAATAAATCACCCTCATGGAAAGTTATCATTTTTTCTTACCTCGCTTTCCTTTGTGTTTATCACACAAACATTGTTTCACGACTTGTTTTTGAGTTATTCGCGCGGGGATCGGATGTCCGCACTCTACGCATTCGATAAAGCATATTGTTGACAATCCATCATCTGTAATTCTTGTCGCAGATATGTTTTTTGCGATCTCTCTATCTACATATGTAAATACACAACCGCACTTTTTGCAATAATATTGATGTCGTTCAAGTTTTCCTCGTTTTATTATCTCCATAGTTTTACTTCTCCAAAAACTTTGGGGGCATTGAGCCTGCTCGATAAATCACAACTTTGATTTTGAGATTGTGTTCGTCGATAAACATTTTAAGGTCGTCAACATCAACGCTTCCGTCTTCAACTAACAAGATTTTGTATTCTTGCTTTTTTAACTGCTTTTGTTTTTTCATTTTTGCTCTCCAAAACATTCTTCCCATTCTTTATTCAGCTTCTCGCAACGCTCATCTGCCGCCTCTTTCATATCGAATTTTCCATAATAAATAGCTACGCTATTAGGAACGGTGTGAATGACTGAATAATGTCTAACCTCTTTATAACCGCCATCCTCGTAAAATATACGTTTTACGTTGTCGCAAATGACTGCATATACGGCATCCCTCTTTTCGATTTTTTGCGTCAGCATTTTGTTCTCAATCTTGTATATTTCCAATAACAGGTTTTCAAAATTTTGCGGTTCCTCACACATTTGCATTGTTCCTCTCCTATGCTACATCCGACGTCGGCAACGGAACATACCACTTTATTTCCCACCGATACGGATTTGTCGAAGTGTTTTCGGTCTGTTCAATCACGTAACAAACATTGTTTGCAATGCTGAAATAGTGCATTTGGTACGAGTTGGCACCCGTTTTTATCAAAATCCCGATTTCTTGCTGTCCTTGATAATCGTTTGAATAGGTTGTTTGCACCGAAAAATAGCCCTCTACCGAATATAAAACCTTGTCCGAATACAGATTGATGAAAGTCATCTTTCGGTAAACGTCAAAATTATTTGCCTGCTTTTGGATATTATCCCGAACTGTCATTGCTTTACTGCAACTCTTGGTCGCACAAGCAGACAGTCCTAAAAGCATTGCGCACATAACACATAAAATTATTGCTTTGAATTTTTTCATTTCTCATACTCCTTTAATAGTCCGTCGATATCGCATTTTCCAACCTCTCCAAAAACCATATATTCGTTGCCTTCTTCGTCCTGTTCAAATGTCGTTTTAGAAGCGCAAATATCTTTCAACTTTTCTGCAAACTCTTTGACGGTATTTGTTTCTACCGCCTCGCAACCACTGCAATTTACTTTGCCCGCATTAGCGGAGTTTAATTGCTCTTGCAACTGCTTGTTCTCGGCTTTTAAGCGTTTATTTTCGGCTCTAATTTGGTCATAAGCCTTGCAAAACGCTACTCTGTTATCCACACGTTTCAACACCTCGTTTTCTTTTTGTAATCGTTCGATTTCTTTATCTCGTTCAAACAACTCATCTGCTTGTTGCATTTCACAATTATTGCAAACTTCTACGTCCAGATTTGCTTCACTTCCCGAACAAATAAACGAACCTTTTGGGACTTTACGATAGCCTGCCTCGAAGAGGGCTTTCGCAGTCTTTTCCGAACCGTTTTTATCACGTCTACCGTGAATAAATGTTGCCATTTCTGCTATCTGCTGTTCTTTGTTCATAGACATATCTCCTCAACAAACATATACGACTGCGGCGGGCGGGTTATCGATGCTTCGCAAACTCTATCGCCTTTGCTTGTAAATTTTGCTCTATCGCAAGAAAAGCAAAGTCCTGCGTAACTACAGGGACGGTTAAACTCATTCAACTTTTTCGGTTTATCATAAATCTTTAAGTCTGAAATGTGCCAACCATACAAATGCTTTCCTACACCAATATAGTTAAATAATTCTTGTGCTGTTAAACACATTTTTTTAAGGTCATTGTTATTAAGCATACTGTCTATATAATTATCATTACGTTCAAAGGCTATACCCTCGTGCCAATTATTCACTTTATAAACACCGTTATCAATAAATTGACCATATCCTAAGTTGTTCTCTTTTTGGTAGGGAACAGAGACACAATAAAACTTGTCAACCTTATCGCAGATAAACTCGCCGATTACTCTACCGTTTAAGCCTTGATACTCGTCGCCATCCGCCCAAAACTTAAAGCCGTCGCCTATCTCGACTTTACCGTTTGCGAGCCATAATAACTCGTCGCTTGTACTAATCGCCCCGCACTTATAAAACTTTTTGGGCTTTGTAGCGTAGATATAGCACTTAAACGGAGTTTCTTTCGGGGCTGATTTCCTTACTTCGATTGTTTTTCTGTCACTCGCAATTTTCTCGCACCATTGCGGTTTGATTGAAAGCATTATACACTTCATAATAATTTCTCCCTATATTTTCTACTTGGCGTAGTAATTGCTTTAACTATTCCCCAACCGCTATATATTCTACTTAAAACAGTTGTATATTTTATTTTGTAATCATCACACCAATCTATTAAAACCTTTTTTACTCCGTTTATTTCCACAAAAACATTTTTTCTTGTATTTTTACGCTGTTGTTGCATTGTTGCCCATCTACAATTAGACGGCTTATAATTACCGTTTACATCTATGCGGTCTATTGTTAAATCGTCTGCATAACCATTTCTCATAGCCCAATCATAGAAAGAATTAAAATTGTTTTTCCATTCATCACAAATTGATATTTTCCTTTCTCCGTAATGCTTAAAGACTTCTCGATTTTTATTTAAGCACCTTTGTTTCATGTCACACCAAATTGTGTAAAGTCTTGTTCGGCTTTGTCCGTGAGTAGTATATTTAATAGTCTTGTTCCTTTTAATCAATAATTCTTTTGCCAAACACCCACAAGACTTTATTTCTCCCTTTTGCAAAGAATATAGCCTTACGATTTTTTCAGTTCCACAATCACATATACACTTAACAAGGGTAGACCCGTTTTTTGCTTTCCCTGCATACTCTTGAATAGTTAATCGACCATATTTATCACCGATTTCAAAAACGCTTTTCATTCTTCCTCACCTCTTGCAGGCAACACAACCTGCCAATTGTTTGTTTCGCCACATTTTGCCTTTATAATAAACGGTGACAACTTATCTCCGAATTGCACTTTCACACACTTATTTGTCTTTTGCACCGCTTTTAATGCTTTTATAAGCGACGCGGGCTGAACGTGGATAGTGTATGTGTCGTTTCTATCGGCGTTTCCAATTATCTTTTCAATGTCCACAAAATTGTCCTTTGGCTGAGTGAAGCAGTATTTTAACCCGCCATACTCAACAAGTACTTTCACATATTCGTCACCGTCTACCACTTCCACGATAATATCCTGCGGACGACCTTTGCTCGGCTTAACCGCAATCGGCTTTATAAAGCACTCAAATTCTTCGTCTATCGGGTTTAAGTTCGGGACGGTGACTTTTGCCGCCGAATATCCGTCACACGAATACGCTGTGATTTCGTCCTTTTTTACCACGAGTTTTATGTAGGACAGTTCAGGACGATATATCTCTTTGCTCAAACTGTTCTTAACTCCGTCTATAAGCGTTGCGAACGCCGTGTCTGCAATTGCTACTCTTTTCATTTTAATCACCTCAATATTTAATAAAATCTTTGCCGTAAAGGCGGTTTAACGTGTCCCATACGTGCGCTATTCCTAAGCCCTTGCTGTTCGGTCGCCATATGCCGTTTACATACTCGCCACCGTCCATACAGTATTTGTAATGCTTTGGATGTGTTTGTTTTAATCGCACAAAACGGCTCTCTTCTTCCAAATGCGCACCGAACGCGCAGAACATACAACCTGTGCGTTGACAGCCCGTTGTGCAGAGATTTCCTCCGCATATGCTGTTTTCATAAAGCATACCGTCATCGCCTTTATACACAATGTCGCCGTAAACACTTGCTATTGGGATGTTGCGACTTTTTAAGAATTGCAAAACGTCTTGATTTGTCCAAAACGACATCGGGTTTGACTTATTTTTCTTAAAAGCGTTACAACCTGTTTTCAGCCACGCCGACAACCGCATACGACTTTCTTCTGCCATCACAGCCGTTATTGTCGCTTTGTGAAGTTGATATACGGACTGCTCTTTCATAATTCCGCAACACCTACCACTGATATTAAAATCAACGTCAAGCAACGGTTTGTACTTCGGAACGTTGTACATAGACAGTTCACCGTTCTTATCCCGCCACGTTCCATTCAAGCGTTCAATTCTGCTTTGGTTCCCTCTTTTTGCCCAGTAAACGCAGTCTGCCACTTCTTTACCGATAACGGGATAACCGTATGTTTTGATAACCTCGTCAAACCTCATTTTCGGTCGAACAAACTCAATGTCGCCTAATGTCTTTACGAATTGCCGTATTTCGGGATATTCAAGTCCGGTGTCGCAAAACACGCCTTTTGCTTCGGGATATATTTCTTTGACGATATACCATAGCACCGTACTGTCTTTACCGCCACTCGTGGAAACTCTGCAATAATCAATGCCGCCATAATAATCAACGAACTCTTTTATGCGATTTTTAGTTTTGAGAATTTTTAAGTCAAGCGGTAACGCCTGTAATTCCCTCAAATCTTCTTTGGTTCGCGTCATCCCAACACCTCTCGTATTTTTGTTTCCCAATCATCGTTTCGGACTTGAAATGCGTCGCCCATTTCGATAATATCAGGATAATTCGACATTGCGATTTTTATCGGATATTTATCAATTTCGTAGGCAATATATTTAACATTCGTAAAACCCATTTTTTCAAGGCAATAACGCCCGGTCGCAATGCCGTCGTACATTGATAACACAACAAGTTCCTCGTCTTTCGGCACATTTTTTAACGCATTTGATAGAATATGTATAATAACTTCTGCCGTCCACCCATTTCCGAGGGCTTTGTATGCTTGACTGTTTGAAACCGCTTTACAGTAGTTGTCGGGCATTGTTTGCAACCTTGCACATTCTGCTACCGAAAGTTTGCGGATAATATAATAACCGTCGCGCAAATTAACTTTGTATTTCTTGTCTTTAATCGTGATAAAACCGCCTTTTACTTCATACACCTTTTTGTGATATGCTTCCCGCTTACATGGGACAAAAACTTTTTCTTGAAAGGCGTTCGCCGCCGTTAATGTCCTCATTTTTGAAAACGGATATGAAACGCTATATCCCTGCGCCGTCACACCATAAGTAGATTGACAACGCAAACCGCTTGCGGTAGGTATGATTTTTGTCCCGGGACAAGGTTTATAATCAACAACTAAATCGCCATAGGGTTCTAAAATTAGGTTATTTTCTACATAACTCCCGTTTGCCGTCAACGTCGGGGCTTTTTTTTGCTTAATGCCACCTGCGTTATATCCGTGTCCTCGCTGGAATATAACCCTTTCGGCTACCATTTCGTGACGATTTTTACTCAAAGTATCTTCGGGAATAGCACCATTGCAACGTGTCGTTAAACAGTAACTTTTTTTATTGCAACTCAAACTTTCTCCGCTTTCTAAAATATCCGAAAGAAAAATGTTCCTATCAACAGGCAATTGAACTTCACCGCAATTATGCACATAAAAGCGTTGTCTGTTCTCGCCGAAACTAATGCCGAATTTATCTCGATGTATCTTGAACCGCTGTCGTCCATAAACATTGTGCCGTCCCATACGCGCAACTCTTCTTTTATTTGGTCTTTTATCGCTTTTGCCGCAGAAACATTGTTTTCGTAAAGGAAATAATCGGGTTTGAATTTTTCTTTCGCTATAAGATAATTTTTGAATAATTCCCAGCCTATTCCACTTGCTTCCGTTTCTCGGTTATTCTTCTGCGCTATGCTCCAATATGTACAAGGCGAACCCCCGATTAAAAGCTTAATCATACTCTCATTGCCTCCCACACAGCCTCTTCGTCCGAGCAAATCACGAACACGTCGCCGTCCTTTTGTTGGTATTTCTGATAATACCAACGCTTAACAAGCCGCATATCCGCTATTGCTCGAACAGACAAAACCGTTCTCACTTTATCGCCGTTTTTTACGACGACCTTGTATATGTATCGCTTACTCAAACTATTTTACTCCTTATCCTCAGGGGCTTCGTTGCCCCAACAGTCCCAGCCTTTTGCATATTGCCGTGCAAACAGTTCTATTCTGTTTTGTTCCCCCAAAAGAGAGACAATACGTTCTCTTACTTCGGCGGGCTTTTCGCTATGTCTGCCGCGCGGAGCCAGTACAATCTGCTTAACGCTTTTGCTTACGCGATGAGGCTGTCCTTTCGTGGCAAGTAAACAAAGTTCCGCATTCCCTTGCACCTAACGCCCAAGTCCTGCAAATATGCCCCCGCTTTTCGGATTTTGTTTTACCCAACAGAAAGCACACGTCTTATATTTGAAACCCCATGCTTTTATGGTATCCAGTGCTTCTTGCAACTTCGGCATCGTAGCCCACAGAAACAGCACGCTGTCTTTTGCGGCAAGATTATGTATCGGCAAATTTTTGATTTCGTCTTGGGTCATGCAGGGATAGGGCATCGCCCCCATCTTTGCATTGCCGCCGAGAGTATCCCGATACAACCACGGTGGGTCAGCATAGATAATGTCATACTTTTTGTCTGTGTTAAAAATGTCTACTTTCATGTTTATTTCTCCTTACATTATGCATTATATCATATTATCAAAACGTTGTCAAGTAAATTTAATGACATTTTAGATTTTTATTTGATATTTTGCAAAAGTAACAGCATCGCCATAACGGTTTTTAGTAGTAACGTTCTCATTTTCAATGATATACCCGTCCTTTCTAAGCAAATAAATATACGCCGACAAACGAGTACAGCCGTATTCCTTAATTGCTTCCCAGCTTGTAATACTTCCAAAATCTTGTAAGTGTTTAAGAATTCTCTCTTTCTGTGTCATTGTTGTTTTCTCCTAAAAACTCTGAAAACCGTTCATAGGCTTTCTGCTTATTTTTGTTTTCTTTGCCTTTTATTTGGTAGGATAACGACTTGTCGAACCACGCCTTAATTTGTTTACGCGCATCTTCATATCCCTGTTTTTTGCCATCATAATATCCTCGTGCAGGCTTGTTTTCACTAATGCCTGTTTTTTCACCATCTTGCCCGCCGGTCGTGCGGTTATATGGGGAAAACCCATATTCTTTATGATATAGTGACAAAATATTTCGTTCCAACGTATCTAAATTTTCTCTACTACATTCTTTGTACCCCAACTTCCACCCGAAAGGAAATTTATTCTTATCGTAAAGCTTATGTTTTTTAAGAGACAAAGCGATGTGGTCATATTCTTGCAAATGTTGAACACAACGGTCGAGCATTTTTACGCTCTGCCCAACATAACAAAACTTGAACCCGTTTTCATCTATTCGATAGAACACATAAATTCCTGGGGTGTTAGGCAACCCCGGACAAACTTTTAATATCTCTTCCTTGTATCTTGCCTTTATAGCCATTATTTGCTTATAATTCATAGTTTCTCCTAAAAAAATAGGCTCTGCAGAACTAAAAATCACGCACAGCCTTGTTGTCTTTTTTGTTTAATGTTTAGAACGGGAAATCGTCTTCCGTTACTGTCTTCTTTTCATCCACTGTTACTTTCGCCGTTGTTCTTTTCGCAGCCCCGCCATCTTCGTTATAACGGTCAAGCAACTCAAACTCATACACTTCATAGTTGTAAAATGTCGAATTATTGTTAGCAAACTTTACCGTATGTTTTCCTTTTGTGACATGTATTCTATCGCAATCTTTAAGACCTAATGCTATTAACTTATCATAGCGTTCGCCATTAAATAAAAGCTTACCGTGCCAATCCCTAACGTACTTGTCACCACGACGGCTTGAAGATGACGCATTAACAACAGCTATCTTGCTCCCGTTTACAATTTTTTCCTGCACCACACTATCCGTATCCTTCACGTTCCATACCGTGAAATTTCCATCAAACCAAAGTGCCATTTTGTTTTTTGCCTCCTACTTTAGCAATTTTTTTATTGTATATATCGGTAATAACCGTTAATACCTTTGTATTCCGAACCAATTGATAATATATTTTAGTTCCGTCTTTACGCACAAAACTTAAAATATCCACGCCTTCTGATACAGGCATACGTGTATCAAATTCCACTAATTCTTTAACTGTAAATTCAAAAGCTTTCAAATCTTTCCCTTGTATGTATTTGATTGCAAACTTGCTCACAGTCGCGTTTTCGGGCATTTTGCGCTTTTCAACAATAAAATCAGTTCGATTATGTTCCATAAGAAAGTTAAGTTTCTCGTTCATTTTTTCGGCTTCAATAACACGTTTTCGCAAAACTACAATTTCAGCTGCCATGTTTGCGTGATATTCATTATATGCTTTTTCTAAACGAACAAGCTTTAAGCCAGTATCGCCCAGAATTGCCACTAATTCATTATATGTTAACTTCTTCCCCATTTTTTAAGCCTCCCAATTTTTCAAACGTTCAAGATACTTGTCAAACTGACATTTAGGAGCCTTATCCAAATCAATGCAGTCGCATTCTACCGCAATGGCTTTCAATTCAGCATTGGTTATCCCTGTTTGTTTTTGGATAGCAAGGATCTGCTTTCTGCGAATGTCTTTCAAAGACGGTGCAGGGGCAGGTTCAGCTTTTTCGGCAGTTGTATACTTTGTTTTATCGTTTTCCCAATAAACATCCGCGCCGATACCCAAATACTTGCACGCATTTCCTAACGCATCGGTTATCGCCATTTTATATGCCTCGTCGCTCGCATTGAACGTCTTTTTGCTAACGACATAACTGACCATTCTATTCCCGCCAACACCTGTAATCGGCTTACCCCATTCGTCCCCAAATTTTACATACAAATCAATTTCGGCAAATGCAAGACGTTCTCCGGTGCTAACTTCTTCTGTCCACAATCTTTTGATTTCATAGTACCATCCAAAGCCACACGCACCAAATTCGCTTGTAAGCATTTTTACGCGCCACATGGTGTTTATATCCGTCCCCTTAAAACGTCCATTATCAAACGCTTTTAGGGCGTCTGACGGTACGGCACGGAACTTGTTATATAATTCAAGATTTTTGTTGTCTGCCATTTTTTATCCCTCACACAATTGTTATTTTATAATTTGTCGAATATTCTGCCCCCGGCACTTCTTTCCCGGCTTTGAATGCTTTGTTTATGGCTGCCTTAGACAGCTTACGTTCTGTCACGCTTACAAAATACTCAGGGGGTATCAATGTTTCGTCCACAACGTTGCAACGCTTTGTTTGTTTGACTTTCATTTCGATGTCTTCATCTACAAAGCCTTTATTATCGGTCGCATATAAAAGCCATTTTTCCAACCCGTCAATTTGTTTTTTCAACGAAGTTTCTTTTGCTTCAATGCTTTTCTTTTTTTCCGTTGTATGGTCAAGTAGCGCCGTTAAGTTATCGACATACGCAATAACGCTTTTTATCTTTTCGTTTTTTTCTACTTGCAACGAATTAAGCCTTTCTTCCCAATTAAAAACTTCACCAGTCTCAATGTCAATGCCATTTCCTTCAGCCTTTATTGTAGCATCTTCGTCAAGTAATCTTTCTATATCAGAATTGATTTCGTAAAGTTTTCTCATATTTCCACCTCTTCATACAATTTCATTACACGTTCCAATTCCGCCCTTTGCTCTTCGGCTGTCTGCATATTTAAGTCGTATAAGAAATCGCGGTATTCATTGCGCGCTCGCTCAAGAATATCTTCTGCCTCGTCCACAACACTTGCCAGTAAAACCATTCGCTCAAAGATATTTGTACGACGTTTTTTTTCATCATCTGCTGTACTCATAAGCCTACTACACAAATTATCATTTAACTGAGCATATCCGGCAGCCACAATAGACAAATGCGCTTGCGCTTTAAGAATATTATCAATCAGTCTATCACGCATAGTTTTCATTCATCGTCCTCCGGTCTATAACCGCAAACAGGGCAAAAACGCTTATAGTGTTTTTCTGCGACACAATCTTCTCCATATGGTTGTAATTCAGAAACGCCTTGATATTCAAACGCCGAACCGCATTCAGGACATATATTGTCCTCTTCTAATTCGGCAATAAGTTTTTCCTTGTATTTTGCAATTGACTGGATAGCTCGATCCGGATGGTTTCGGATTTCATGTAATATATGGTCAAGGCTTAATACAACATCAACCTTATCTTGGTCGTCACAATCACCATATGCTTCCAACATGCTACAAAAGCAAACATCTGATAAATCTCTGTCTTTCATAATTTACTCCAATTTCATAATCACGATTTCGCCATTCCTTTCAACCGCAGCCAAAGTGTCATTTACCGTAAACCCTACACTTTCTACAATTTTTTTAGGAAGTCTGACAATATAGCTTGCTGTCTTAACTTTCCCCGTATCTTTATCGACACGTATCTGCACCGTCATTTTCATAAGTTATCACGCTCCTTGTTCGTTTATGCCCCTATTATAACACCGATTTCGTACGAAGTCAAGCGTTTTCGTAACATTTTGCAAAAAATATTTTTTATTTTGCGGAAATTATTTTTCAAAAACCCTCTTAAAACACTTGACAACCTCTTTTTTATATGTTATAATAGCCACGAAATGTAGGGCTTCACCTACCGAGCAATATGTTTTGCCTCAAAGTATTGCCATTTCCTAACTACATATTTAGATGTCAAAGTTCTCGTATATGTTTCTGAGGCTCTCGAAAGAGAAAACATATCGGGGGCTTTTTCTTATACTTTGACATTAAATCGCGAAAGTTGTCCTGCGTTAAAAGGTACAACGGGTGGCTCTGAGTTCATGCACGTGAAGAGCAACTGCAAAGTGGGGTAAACGCTACGATACCACAATAATCTCGACGGCGGGCTTGGTGAACTGAATTAAGATAGGCAGTGGAGCGCAGGGCAGTTCTTGTGCAACGATACTGTGTGTAGCTGAAATGTTACACGTATGCGTGCATGACAAGGGCTTGTTGGGTAGAAACTTCAACGACGGACGATGAAGACGTCTTTATTCTCTTGTGTGTACTTGTCCCTCTTTTTGCAGGGATAGGTATGCACAAGAGCGTGAGTGAGTATGTTCTTAACTCTGAACGATGTATCATGTACTAATAAACTAAGTACAGAGTATATAGAGTATAAGATTACTACTAAGCATATCGGTAATATAACATGTAATACTCGTATAATTACGAATAAATAAGCAATAGAAGAAGAAATAGTTTACATATACTAAACAAATAGAGATAGTATACAAAGAAAAATAAAAAACACGTGTCCGAGGTAACAGATGGTAAGCAACGGACACAGATAGAAGTGGAACAGTTAGTTCGCTTATTAACTCTTAAAGACAGAGCTGCTTCATATGTTTTATTCATATTTATCCTTTACAAGAGGGGTGACCCGTTCAGTTTTCGATGATTTACTGGGCGGGTTGCTTCTTTTTTAATGACAAAAACCTACGTATTGCAATAACAACAAATAAGCGTTCTTCCAAAGATATGCGATCTCGCTCTTAAAAAGTCAAAAATTAGCAATGCTTTCGTGAAATTTGCAAGTTCCGCAAATAATATCCATTCAGCATTGCGATATTAGTGCGAAATTTAAGCTGTGTTGCGTTTTATCGTTTTGGTAGGGTAAATTTACGTTTGAGAAACAACTCTCGTTAGAATTGAAATTTTAAGGCAAAAAAGACAGCCCAACTCGTGAGAGAAGAGCTGTCAAGCGTTAGACTATCCAAAACAGGTCGGCTTTTTCGCTACGGCAATCGAATATATCATAGAGGACACCATATTCGACCACGGTCAAATGCCCGTCCGTACGGATAAGTATAACGTCTTCAGGGAAAAGTTCACCCAAGTCTGCAACAGAAAGGTTGGTCGCTACGCGCTGCTTTAAACCAAACACGTTGGTAAGCAAGTGATTGTAACAACACGCCGTAAGTTCGTCGCACTCAAAGAGATCGGCAATCAGTTCAAGCTTATGTTTAATAAGATTGTAATCTAATTTAGTGGCGCGACTAATTGCGCGGCATACGCAATCGTTTTCAATATCGCCGACTGGGTTTGCGTTGTAAAAACGGTAGTCAATCATCGCAACAGACAATTTCCTCGTAATAGATGGCGAGTTTTTCCCCGCCGTCCATGTCGATGTCTTTGTCTTCAAGCCATGCTTTTGCCATTTTAGCATAAAGGTCAAGGTTGCCGGCGCCAAATACGATTGAATAATCAGTGTATTGCATAAGCACGGCAGTATAGAAGTCCTCAAAAGTATAATCTTTGCCGAAGTCTATACCAATGTCGCGAGCCTTGCGCTCAATGCTTTCTTTGGTGAAAAGAGGTTTGTCTTGTTCGGGGACTTCGCGCAACAGTTCTTTTGCCCATTCCATTAAGTCGTCGTCGGACATGTATTCGTCTGCAAAGTCGCGTTTTGACCGATAGTCACGCGGATAACCGTAATCACGTTCACGCGGTTCGCGCATGTCATCATATCGCGACATGTCGGAGCGGTAATTCCGGTCACGCATTTCCGTACGCGTGCGTCTGTCGTGTCTGCCGTCTATTGGATAATACATTTCGCCAGGGTATGCTCTATGGTCGGATACATAGCGCCCTGTTCTGCGAGAGCGATGTCTTCTGTCACGCATGTCACACCACCTTGTCGATATTAACAACTACCGACGTATACGTTGCCCCAATGCCTGTGTTGACAAACGAGATCGCTTTTGCAAGGGTCGAAGACGTTCCAAGTATGCAAGTCTTATCGACCAAAACATACTCATCAATTACCATTGTGCGAAGTTCTGTGTTCGCCGTGGTAATGGTTTCGCTCGCAATTGCTCCCGTTACCGCTTGTCCGTTGACAAACATTTGAGCCGTTGCAACACCTGCCACCGTTCCAGAAACAACAAACTTTGCAGTGATATGATAAATACCGTCGCCGTTGAGCGTTACTGCGTCGGAAGTTGTGGAAAAGTTAGGCAAGCCGTTGCAGGTCTTTTTGCAATATCTGCGATAAACAGACCCTAAGTCTATTGTTCCATCCGTAAGAGTGGTCTGTGTCGCATTGTTTCTTGTACCAAGTATAAGCATAATGCCTCCTATTAGGATATTTTATTATCCTCTCGTGCCGATAATTAGTCGGACTTTAATGTGTTAAAGAACAGAGCCGCAAGTTCCGGGAGTGCCACAAGCAGAGTAGCAGCAGTTAGGATTTGCTACCTGATAAGACGGTATCGGACACGGTCTAAGTTGCGATATTAAGAACGTGTTCTGTTCCGTTTGGCTTGCTTTCAAGCGGAGTGCGTTGATTTCGTTCTGCTGAGCGGTAATCTGTGCGTTCTTGTCTTCAATGCGATTTGCAACAATTTCGTCATGAAGTGCGCGATAGTTTGCATTCTGACTATCAATCACATCACGGAAGCCCGTGCAAAGCGACTGCTGGATAGCATTGGTCTGCATTGCAATTGCATACTGCGTGTCTTTTATTGCACTCTGAGTTTTGCAACAACAGTCAGCAAGTTGCGAGCCTATGCCGTTTATAGCCGAACGAGTTTCATAGCCGCCCGTGGTAATTGCGTTGGTAACACCCGCAAAGCCGTTGAGCATACCGGTGTTCATAGCGTAGAAACCATCGCAAAGACCATTGTTCACATTGTCAAGTTTGCGCTCAATGCTGGCGAAGTCGCTCGTAAGAACATATCCATCCATTACGCCGCCGCCCTGGCTTCCACCGTAGCCATATCCGCCTCTGCCCCAACCAAAAATCAAAGCAAAGAGGATAATTGCCCCAAAAAATGTTATCGTAATGGCTTTTTATCCACTACTTCTATAACTTATTGTTCGTTATAGCTCAGCATATCTTTTTAACTGCCAATAAACAGTTATCGAGGTCTCGTGGGCAGATTATATCTTTTCACTGCCTATGCGTTGCGCCTGACTATCTTTGATAGCCTTCGGGTCGGATTAGCATTCCAGCCTTCCCGTTCAATACCTCGATTATTCGATATAGGTCACCCTATAAAGTGGCAAGCAATTTACCATCCATCTCCGTTCATAAACCCACCGTTGCAATTGTTGCCTGTGGTTACGGTAGGAACATCACCTTCGATATACATAAAAGTATACCTCCTTATTAAAAATTGATTTTATACAAACGTGCTACGTTAGACGTCATTCGCAACACGGTCATATACGCTAAAATTTAGCCCCTCGCTGGCGTAACATATTCAGCAAGGGTTGTATGTCTACCCCGCTCTGTTTCGCGTATTGTAGCACAAAATTCTGCGGTGTCATTCCACTGCTCTTCATTTGATTAAGCATTGCCGCGTATTGTGGATTTTGTTGAGCCATTTGTTGAACGCTTTGCTGGATATTTCCACCGGAAAGGGCTTGCATAATAAACTGCATGGGATCCATATACTTACCTCTTGGTTAATACCTTTTGGATAATAACGATGTCTGTTTTAAGTTTTTCAACAGTACGTTCTAATTCTTTTACTCGAACCAACAAATGTTTATCCACAGTTGGTTTTTCAGGCTTGTTTTGATTGTCCATTTGTGCCTCCGTTAAGTTTCGCAATGCACTCGGCAAGGCGTTTAATGTCTGCTTTGGTTGCATATTCGGATAAATCTTCTTTGCGTACATAGTTGGGCTTTGGATCTTCGACTTCCGCATTTGCCGTAATCTCATCAAACTTATATCGCTTAAAAACAGGACGCCCGAGTTGGTCAAGAGATTTGATGTACATTACATTTTTGTTCGGGTCAAAAGCCAAAACTTGTCCGCCGACAGGCACGATATACGCACTAACTTCTTCTTCTGTCGCATATTGCAAAATGGTTGGTTGTAATGAATATGCTGGCTGTTGAGGTTGCTGTATGGGTGCTTGTTGCGCCGGTTGCATTCGTTGGTATTGTTGTGGTTGATAAGTCATATATGGAGCTTGACCATAATTATTGTTCCACATTGTTGTTGTCCTCCTTGTCGACTAAAATACATACACACGAGCCGTAATCGTGAATAATGTTCTCTTTTGGGCAAATAATAAGTATCTTTGTTGCCAATTCCACCTTTATAAATTTGTCATCTGAAGTTTTCATCACTGCTACTATATAACAATAAAAAAAGATTGTACACCCACAAAAAGCATACAATCTCTAAATTTAAGAGTTTAATTGTTCACGCATTCGTCGTTTCCGCATAGTAACGGATTTTTCGTTGATACATAGTTCGTCGGCAATTATGCTGTGCTTTGTCTTTTTTATAAAAAATGCGACGGCGAGTTCTTCATTTGTTTCGCTAAGTCGCAATTCATGACATCGTGTTCGTAGTTCAGTTTCAGTGCAAGTATCTACATTAAAAGTCTTTTGTTGTTCAAGTTTTTGTTTTAGCTGTTTGTAGTGAACTTCATAGAAATCCGCATCGCGTTTTGTATTACCTATCCACCCTACAGCGTAGTTTATAGGAATTGCGGATACTAAACTGAGTGTAAACGGTAAAATCAAGCTTATCCCAAAGAATAACACAGAAGCAGTGATAACACGACAAATCGAAGGCACAATATGGTGATACTGATGCGGGTATTGCTCTCTTATAAACCAATGGCAAAAGAAAAAGAATATCGCTTCAGCCCACTTATTGAAGATTGCCGCCGGTAGGAAAATAGCGACAACCGTAACGATTATCGCTAAAACCCAAGTCTTAATTATGTTCTTCTTCAACTCTGTCTACATCGGCAATCATATTGTCGATTGCATTAAGAATGGTAGCCCATTCTTTGCGAAGCGCACGCAAATCGTCACCTGTAAAGCGATTATGCCTTATTTTGTTCAACAGTTCAGAAGCCGTCTGCATTGCGATCCCCGCGTTTTCCCCGTACAACCAAGCACCAGGTATACCCATTATTCCTTTTCCTCCCGTCTATAATTTAACAAGAAGTACAGTAAAACAAGAACAATGTAATAGTCAATCATGAGAATAAGCATAGTCGCAAAATTATAATTGGCTATCATAGTGTTTAAGTTTCTGACTTCTAATGTTATCGATTGAATAAGACTTGTTGTAGCAAAGCAGAATGCCGTTGCCCCAAGTTTTCCGCAAAACACAGCCGGTAGTATAATCATCATTGACATGTTTATTGCCGTGTACTGTTTTGGGATGAAACGTTGTGCTAAGAACAACAATATAATCGCCATTGCTACAATCAATAATTCTTTCGCGTTAAGGTAAAGTTTTTTACAACAAGCGCAACAATAAAAGAAATATATGAAGAACGATAAGGCGCCACTCGCGGCGTAATATGCCCATGTATGCGTGCTTATATAGTTACCCACACGAAGTACGGCAGGTGAATGTGCTATACTCAAAAACCACGTTGTATCAATGGTTTTAGCCACATAAACAAGCAACAAAAGCGCACCACTCAGCACAACGCCCATAGTCCACAAATTGTTGAACTTTTTTACTTTCATTGTTTGTTGTCCTCGTCCAAAATTGCGTTTATCTTTTCAATATCGCTGTCGACATTTTTGTTTGCCTTTACCTTTTTATCCGTTTTTTCGGTTTTAGTAGTATCGTCGGGCTTAGTTGTGTCGGTTAATTCTTCAATCTTGTCCAACAATTCTTTGCCCTCACCCTCTTCGTAAGGGTTCTCAATCTTAGTCTTGGTGAAACGTTCAAAGACTGCATACAAAGATATTGCCGCCATACCCAATTTCAACCCGGACATAAAATCGAATGGCACTTTAATAAGCGCACAATTGTATATAGCCACGGCTATACAACCAAGAATGAACGGGATCGTAAGGATAAAACTGTTCCACAAATGGCGACGGTTATCATCGGTAATTTTGCTTGTTAATTTCTTAATTGGCATCTTAATTACTTCTGTAAGCCCAAAAATAACAACGGCAGATGCCCACCATATCAACGTTTCACGGCTTGCATCAGAAAGTGCTGCTAAAAACTGCATAAGTATTAAACCCCCTTTAAGAATTAAGAAGTTTTTCGAGCGCGGCAATGTCTGCGTCGTAGTGAAAGCTTTCCTCTACCTTCTTCGCAATTGTTGCTTGCACTTTATCTTCAAACGCTTTTTTTTCAGCCTCAGTATTGTTTTGTATCGTGATAAGCGCCCGCGAATGGCGATCTTCCTCTGCCGATATAGAAGCATCTCTTTTTGCGTCGAACTCTGCAAATTTAGGCATAATTACATCGTTCTGCACTCTTGCTATCTGTTCCATTATTTTGTTATCACGTTCAGCCTTAAGCTTAGCAACAGTTTCTGCTATAATTTCGTCACGCATTAGTCGTTCCTCCAGTAAGTTCGTTGATAAGTGCTTCCGTATCGTCGCCGGGTTCTACGGGTGTAATTCCGTTGTCCGTGGTAATATCCGGGACTTCGATTTCGGTTTCTTCTACATACAGCTTTCTGTCGGAAACATATTTTTCACGGCGGTCAGCGTATTTCTGTTCAATTGCCGCGATTTCTTTGGCTTTTGCGTCGTCAATTCCACCGATGATTTTGTCAAACAGCGCAACGACTTCTTCATAGCCTTCTTTCGCTTTTTCCTGTTTTATAAACATAAAAGTGTTCCTCCACTTGTTTTTGTACCTATATACTTAATTAGGCTTTGTCCACCAAAAATAGTTCCTGCAACCGCAGCTGCCAACAAAAGAATAACCACAATTGCAACAATTATCTTAATAGCATTATTTTTTATCGAATTGCACACATCGCCTACGATATCAATAACGCCACTCAGTAATGCACCGCAAATAGTTATAGGCAACTTTATAATTTGTATAAGTATGAATATTAAGCTTGCGGGATAGAGCCAAAATTTCATTACGCTCATTGTCTTTTTTGTCGTAATTCCCGCACACTTTAAGATATCTTTGTTGGCTTCGTAGTATGCCTCGGCTTTATCCGCCTCTTTTGCCATTTGCTCAACTTCGGCTTGCAAGCGGTTTTTTTGTTTTGCAAGCTCAGCAATTTCTCGTTCGCTTTCTTGCTTAACTTTTTGAACCTCTTTGGCGATTTTTGCGGTTTCGGCTTCGACCCTTTTTGCCATAGCATCGTTTTTTAACTCTTCCGTCTTTTCGGAAACGAGTGTATCTACGGTGCCGTCGCGCTTTAATGCCTCTTTTGTGGATAAAAGGTCAATTGTAGCCTTAACATCATCGGTTTTTCGTGCATTTTGCTCAATTACCGCGCCCACAATATCAGACTGTTTCGGCATAGGGACTGCATTTTTCGCTTCGGCAAGCTGTTTATCTAACTCTGCCAATTCTTTTTCGTCCATAGTTTTCACCACCATTGTATAGTATTTTTTTCTTTTTGTCAACAGTTTTCGCAATTTTTTGCATAAAACTTATTTCCTAAGCTTGTTGCAGTCTGCTCAAACCATATTTCGTCATATATCGGTTGATTGCCGTCTTTGAACTTAAACTTTTCGTCAGCAAAATACCACACGCCAAAAATATAAGTATAAAACGCTAAAAAAGCGCCGATATATTTGATTATACGCGGTTCTACACCTAAACAAAGTATAGAAAGTGAAGTTAAAGCCAAAACAATTAGACAGCCGTTATAGATTAAATCCTTATATGACTTGCTTTCGTACATCCAATAGCGCGTTGCAGATGGCAAACACACAAATAATGGCATAAAAATTCCAAATATAAGGTTTTGAAAGCAATGTCCGTGTTCGTGGCAAAGCGTGTCTAACGACGGGTTAGGCGAAGTTATGAACATAGCGCCGAGTGAAACACCACCCCAATTTTTTTTACCTGTTTCAAAATAATAGGTCAACCCAAACTTTTTAGGCTTACACCCTTTGAAGAAAAGAACAAGAGTGGCAACAAGACCTACAAGTGTCATTGGCAAGCCCCAAGTAAGAGAACCAAACCAATAAAAGAATTTTTTCATAACTCACTCCTTTATATTTCTGTAACAGTATCTACCCAATTGGTAATCGTCACCGGAGTATAAGTATTCACGTTACCAGTTGTTGTGCTATATACTTTAATCCCCAAGCTACCAGTCTTAGAAGTAGGCGAAACTGACATAATCACACTATTAACGTTCCCTGTGTTGCCGTCTATGTATGAATATCCGTTAACCATAGTTGTTGAAGTAAAGTCAGAAACCGTTAAAGCCGTTGAACTACTGTTGTTTATCGTAAACTCAAACTGAAAAGTCTTTTTGTCGGGTTTTGGGGTTGTATACCACCCGGTTACATAATGTCTATATAGTCCGCCGCCAGAAGAAGCTGTTTTCTTTGTGTATACCCAGACTTTTGAAGTCAATAATACAACTGAATAAGTAGTTTTACCAGTTGTTACTTCATAGAGCCTTCCGGCTGCTGTATCTTGTACTAACGGCATTATGGTAACTTCGTTAACGCCAGTAGTCGCTTTCAAAAAAGACATTTTAGCACTTGTAATGTACGAATAATATCGAGCGGCAAGGGTTCCTTGTGTTGTGGTTTGAACATCCCCTATGTCTATGACCGGATATACCTCATTAGTATTTACCGAAAGTATTTTTCCGGAAGCTTCAAAATTCAATCCTGTACTGATTGTCAATAGCCCGGTAGTTGCATAGGCTGCGCCTGCTTGTTTTATTCCAGTTACTGCTGAAGTAAGTGCCGTATAAGCGTTACTTGTAAACGCTTTTGTTGAAAGTGTAATTGTCACCACATATATAACGTTTTTGACATTAGTAGAATATACCAACTGGGTGGGGCTTTGCTGCGTTAAAGTATATATACGTCCGTCATATTCAAGTTTATTAAAAGGAGATACTTGCAATTTCGCCAACTGTTCATCGGTGATAGGTGAACTCGTAATTGTTACAATTTCACCACCGCTTCCACCGCTCTCACTTTTCTTCGCATACGTTTCAACAATGTCGTTTCCCTCACCGTCGTACTTAGCGCAAAGGTCAAGGTCAACCACAGTAGTTTCATCTTGTCGTATTTGCGGTTTGTACTTTGCCATTTATTATATCTCCTTAAAGAAAATTCCACCGATTGCAAGGTTAGTTGTCGGAGTGTTGGTTCCTGTTTTATCCCCGACTTCGATAAGTTGCGCCCCGGCAATGACAAGCCCTTTTGCGTTTACGTTAACAGCCGAATAAGTGCCAGCGGTTACGCCCGAAGCGGCAAGCGTTACAGCAATTTCCTTGTTAGCAGTGCCGTCAAAAGTGGTTTCACCCGTTGCGTCCCCAGACAGAGAAATCTTGCGTGCGGTTTCTAATTGTTTCGCTTTGCCCGCAACAGTGTTACCATTTTTGATTTCTGCAACTATTCCCGTGTTGCCATATAATGCGCTATATGTTGCGAGCGCAGACGGAACTCTTTTATCCAAGGCTGTTGAAGGTGTTAAGGATGTTACGATATCGCCTTGCCCAAGTTTATTGTTCCAAGTCGCTTTTTCACTGTCGGTAACAAGTCTGTGCGTTGCGTCGTCCTTGGCGTCTGCAAGTTTTCCGCTCGTGGCGATAGTGGCAAGGTTTTCCGTTTCGGTATATTTAGCCAAAGCCGTATTTAATGCTTCGGTCGTGGTATAGCCCGACAAATCAAGTGTCTGCGTGCCAAGTTCTTCCCACGCGTTGTTGACGTAAATATACTCGGTGTATAAGTTGCCCGTTTCCGTGGTACTCGTTTTCTTGATATAGATAGTCGTGGGCGAAATATTGCTCGTTGGCAGATTTTCGACAACTTCAATTGAAAATTTAGGAATTGCACTAATGTTGTTGTTGATTGTGGTTATCTTACCGTCAATTTCCGTTTTGGTATAGTAATAGGTAAGGTCGCTGACAGATTTTGTGATAAAATTAGCAATAGCGGTCAAGTCTGCCTTCAAATCCAACGCCGTTTGCGTCGCAGTCGAAATAGGCTTATTTGCATCTGACGTGTTATCAACATTGCCTAAGCCGATGTTTGCTTTGGTAATATTTACCTGTCCAAGTCGGTAAGAGGTTTCTGCGTCACCTTTTACGCCGGTAACAACGCCGCCGCCCGTGATTGCAGCAATATTGTTGTTTAATTCTTCAAGCGCACTCTTTACATCAGTCGCTTGGATGCCTGTCGCCGCAACCTTTACAATATCTGCATCGGTTTCAGGATGTAAAGTAAGGGGTTCGCCCGTTGATTGTTTCTGCTGAATAACATACTTTTTAGTAGCCATTAGTGTATCTCCTTAAAAATATAATCTTTTTCGCCCCAATTTGTAGGCGTAGTTTGTACTGTTTGTATTTTGGTGTTTACTCTGCCCTCAACATCATCTTTCGTAGCAATTTTCAACGTTTGGAATAAATAACTTTCGTCAATCGCAATCGCACCTTGATTGTCTTCTTTTATACCCTTACCCAATTTCAGGATCGGGGCAACGTCAAGTTGTATCCCAAAGTTTTGCCCAAACATACGTTCAAAATTAAGAGTATGGTTATCAAGCGTAACGTTTGTAATGCTCATTGTCAGCAGAGCGGACAAATTTTCTTTTTGAGCAGGATCTATTTCAATAGGGCTTGCGGGATCTTTCGCTTCCATAAACGAAAAAGTCTCGCTTTCCGAATTTTTGATAGTCCCGTCAGCGCGAATAAATGAAAAACTGATATTTACGCAACGATAACGGCTGATATTACCACGAATAGTATAAACGTTTTTATCCATAGCAACATTGTCGATTATTTCACCAAAACCGTTGGCAATAATCATCGTGCAACCGCTGTCTTTTTCAATTTTAGGACGGACGATTTCTATCTGTTCATACAAATCATCATATTGGCGTCCCAAAACATAGTTATCAGCTTCAAGTGTATAACGGTCATAGCCCGTATCTTTTATATATATTACAGTCATAATGACCTCCAATAGTATTTTAGCCTACATTTTCATCGTTGTCAAGTATTTCCGTCGAAATAATGGCAAAAAGTGACGAATTTACTATATATTCTGGAACAATTTTTACTTGCGGTGCTGCACCGTCGCCACAAGCCCACTCAGAATTGTTTTTTTTATTTAATATGTACCAACCGACTTCACCCAAAAATTTGTAACGCCATTCTATCTGCATGCTTACAAACAAAACACCATCGCGGTATTCTATGTAGTCACCGTTCGGGGCTGTATATATTGGAATAGGCGAATTGGCAAAATCAAGAATGTTTAACGTGCTGTTCAGTAAATATTGTTTCATGCGTCCACCTCACCTATACAAAAAGCGAATGCAACAGCTTTTGAATAAGTCTGATTAGAAGTACTAAATATGGCTCCAGTTTTGTTGCGATATATATATTGTTCACGATATATAGTTGTTGACTTTTTCCCTAATGAGCAAGTCCACCAATCAACAGATACCCCATCTGTATTTTTTAATGCTCTTACAGAATTATCATTATCAGCAAAATATGCATATTGAGTGCCTTCTTGCGCCCAAACAACATTCCCTAATGAATTCCCAATTTCGTAAGCAGATAATAAAAACAGATCATCTGTCAAAGTCTGTGCGCTATCATTGTAATCAAATATCTTCTTTTGAACAGGTTTAAGCCTTTTGATTAGGTTGTTTGCCGAAACAACATTCTCTTCGTCGTCCCAGCCCGGCAACGTATTCTTAATATCGTTCAACAACGTTGTGCGCAGCGAACAGGAACCCCAATAGGTGGAAACACCTTGATTAGAATTCATCTTATAGTTTGTAGCTAATGGCGTCTTTATAAAGAAAGTTATCCCAGCTTTCTTTGTGTCGCTTATTTTATCGTGATTAAACCCGATTATTACGGCGGTGAGTTTTTCGCCCGTGCTTAACTCTATCTCTTTTTCGTCGCCGATAGAAAACACGTTCTGTGCTTGCCCGCTGTTGGCAATGCTTTCAATCGTTTCCCATGACATGTATTTCAATCCACGGTTGCCGCTTGTGATTTCTTGCAATTCCAACTTTTGGTGAGGATAGCCGTCGTATATCAAAGTCGTACCTGTGACACGCCACAAATACGGATTGCCGTCAGCATAGTTATATATACTGTCCCCAAATGAATTGCGGTCAAGCCGAACAACATCGCCGATATGAATGATTTCGCCTTCGCTCGCTTGTTTTGCAATTGTACCATCTGTATATTTTAGTTGGTCTAAGGTGATTTCAGTTGTACAAGTACTAACACCGTTGGCATAATCTGAAAGAATAGAATTTTTTACGGTTGTAACTAAGTTTCCAAGTTCTTTGTAGCTTGCAGAGTGCGGCGTAATTGTTGCTTGATATCCTGTATTATAATCTCCGCTTGTTATAACAATTTCATCAAGCCCAAGTCCGGTTTTCCCGTAAAGTTTTGTATTTGATGGCAAACTTGTAAAGCCAGATCCCGAACCGGCATATCCATAAGCGCCTGTCGCGGCATCAAATGTATAATCTTCGAATAAGAATTCACCATATACGCCATATACCTTATTTAAGATTTCCTTTTTTAGCACTTGGGGTACAGTTCCACTTACAGTATCCTGATATTCAGAAATTAACCGTGCCTTGTCTTGGAAAAGCGAAGAACCCGTTATTTCAGCAATTGAATTATCCGTGCCGTATGTCGTGACATCCGCAAAAGAAATAGTTTGTTTGCGACCATTTATAACAACATCTAATTGAGTGGCTGTTTCGCTAATATATTCTCCTTCCCAAACTCCAGTCATCCCCTTGCGCCTTTTAACTCCTTTTTTGGTTGTCCCTATGCAAATTTTTAAGTTCTTTATATGATAATAGTCTTTATCCCATGTAACAATTGTTTCATCCCCTATATTAGATGAAGAAGTAGCCAATTTTATTGTTTGCGGTGACAATTCAATGCCCCCAATATCAGGAATATCATATGTATAATCATATTTCGGTTCCACCCCAGCAGATTGGAAAGGCGTCAATTCCCAATTAGAGTAAGTGATATCCTTATCATCCAAGTCTTCAAATGAAACAGTCCCTGGGGCAGTTGCATATCCATTTATTCTGTACCCTGTTGTTGAAATGTTAATGTTTGGATTTTTATTGGCGTCTAACCCATAATCAATGGATTGTATTTTAGTCAAATTTGAATTGCGCACTATGGGGATGTCAAACGAAAATGTTACATATATTGCAAACATCCACGCATAAGCTTGTTCTGTATATGAAGCAAATGGATCTGGATATGTATATTCTGCTCTTTTATCTGCCGCTTCGCTTGTTCGTACCACATTATCATAGAATGATGGCAATGTATAAGAAAATACAACTCCTGTCTCGTTAAGAATGTTTACTTGTTTATAGCCGATAAGCACGTTGCTATACTTATTTTTTAACAAGACATCGCGGGCGGGAAACTCATTTTGTGAAGACGGTGGCAACGAAATTATTTTTTCGCTTTTTGCCTTTGCGGGGCGGGCATTGAAAAAACGTATGTTTTTAGGATAAACACCACCGCTTTCGTTAGTCTCGGAATAGTTCAACTGCGCAACGGTGCATATTTTATCTACCGTAGAACGTAAATTATCTGCGGCAAGATAATCGTACGGAATTATTATGCGTTGCAAAAATTGCTTTACCGTCATATCCTTTATTACAGCACCCATATTAACACTGATAGTACGACTGCACATAGCATCAACATCGGCTTGCATAACGGTGTTTGATTTATCCCACTTCAAAGTAGTTATTAAAACATAACTTAATATTTCATACAAGTTAGGTTTTATGGCGTCGTCAGCCCGCAAAGAATAATCACGCCCTGCAAACTGTATTTTATCCCAGTTGCTAATATTATCTACAAGCGAAACAGAGAGTTCACCCGAATTTTCTTCGTAATCACTGTCGCTTGTTTTGAAAACGCCTTGCAGTTTGTCGTTGTAATACGTTTTAACAGTGGTGTCGCTTAAATCAAAAGTACCGTCGATGACTTTATCTACAATCTCACGTTGGGGGTCATCGATTTTCATACTGCCTGTTTTCGGCACGCCGCCATAAAATATTTCTTTGGGAGCGTGCGTGGACTGCGTTGTCGTTGTCTGTTCGGTCAGCCCATTATATGTATCGACGGTGTATTCTGTGCCGTCGGTTTTGCGCAATGTCGTTTTATACATTAGTTAGCCTCCCAAATCGGATAGAGGGTCATATTCGCCGAAACGGTAATCAATGCGTCTTTATAGTACTTCTTAGTCGTAGTTGTTTCCGTGGTAGTTGTTGCCCAATGCGAAATGTGGTATCCAAATTTGGTGTATATGTCATCTTTCAATTGTATTGAATAAAGGTAATCTTTCACTTGGATGACATCCCCCGAAGTATTTGAAGCCGTCGTAATGCCAGCCTTATTAGACTTGTTAAAAGTGCCGCCATTCGTCTTTAATGTTACGGTATATTTTTTATTGGTCTTATCCCTATTCGTCGCCACAAGTTCAATTTTCGTGTTTAATGTGCCGATATACGCAGTATTGAACAAATACAACGTGTCAAGTGATTTAGTTGTCAACGCCATTTCTTCATCCTCTACCCATTCGCATAATTCGCTGTTGTAGAATGTAACATAGCAAACACGCTCACGGCTAATAGCCATAAGTGCTTTGTAATCTGCGACATTCATATACTTAAACGAAACAGCCACACGGTCTACAAAAGAGAATTTTGCCGTATTGATGTTCGACAAAGCAAAAGAGGTGTTTCGCGTTAATTCTGCGCCCCACGTTGGCTCACTCCACCCGATATTGCCTTCACGTGCTACACGAGTAAATGGATAATGATAATAGCCAGCACCCGTTATGAATAAAGTGCCAGCCCCATAAGTCTTCCCGTTTTCGGTTCGTGAAGTATCAATTTTATTGTTTCTATCGACGAATAATTCCATAGTTTATCTCCAACCTAATTGCGGGTTAGTACGACGTACGCCCTCGCGGAAGCCTTCGCTTTCCACAACTGCCCTGCCGACATCGTTTGCGTTAAGTGTAAGTTTTGCCTTATCCAACTCTCCACGGGCAGCGCCGTAACGGACAAGGGCATTGTACATTGCCTCTGTGAACTGTTCAATGTTGGTAACACCAGTGCCACTTTTGCCACGAGCAACAACTTCTGCACCGCTTTCACCTGCAACTGCATACATTGTGCCTGCGCTTTCAAGAATACCGCCATTTGCGTAAGTCGTTGGCACGCTTGCACTTTTGCCTTTATTGGAAGCTACGGCATTATTTACCGCTCCCATTGCACCGGCAATCAAGCCGGCTGCGGCTACACCATAAGCGACAGCACCTTTTAACCCCAATTTAATTCCAGCAACGGCTACACCTACACCAACTAATATAGCGATTAAACCTTGTAATATTTTGGTAACTGTGGGAGCATCGCTTTTTATTAAAATCATAGCCCCAGTAATTGCCGCGACTATTGCAGCCCCCCATAGAACGATTGTCCCCATATTTGCTTTTAATACTGCCCCAAAAGCCTTGAATTTTTCTATTAAAGGTTTTAAGTCTACGGTTTTAATGGTTGCACTTAATTTCGCAAAAGACAATGCCATATTTAAGCCTTTAATAAGAAGAAATACATCTACAAAGGTTTTTATTGTTGCAATTGTCTTGAAAATATCAGTGTTCAAATCATCGAATGTCTTACCTTGGCTTTCCGCAAATTCCGTCAGTCCCTCTTTGGTCATTTCAACGGTCTTCAGATATTTGGAAGCATCAAAATCGAACGGGGATGAAGTTTTATTTCCAAGTGTGGTAAACTTATCGAAAGACAATAACACCCCTTGTGCTTCTGAGGCTGTTTTTGCATAATCTTTCATTGCTTCCGTGTTTACAAGCGTTACTTCTTTCGCCCCGCGTAATTTAGCTATAATAATAGCAAAACTATTTGCGAAATCTACAATCTTATAAGCAAGTCTGGTTAACAGCGGTTCTAACATCATAAGCGGCTGGTATAAAGCTACCGACAATGATGCCTTTAGTAAATCTGCATTTTTTGCTAAGTTCGACATAGACTGGTTGAACGCTTCGCTTTGCTTTGCGATTTCAGCGAAACCTTCTTTCAACCCGGATGTCATTGTGCGAATAAGTGTTGACGCAATATTATAAGTTATAATACGTTGTATGTTCTTAAAAAAGCCAAAATACTTATCTAAACGTTTTTGCAGTTCGTCATACAAACTGATTGAATTTTTTAAGTTGTTTTGCTCTTTTTCTTGATTTTTTATAACATCATTTTGCGATTTTTGTTGTTGCGGATCGGAGATAGGAACACCTTGCCCTTTCCCCGCAACTTGTACGCTTTCCTGCCGTATTTGCGAAGTGCTTTTTTTTGCCAAGTTTGTCGCATTCTTAAAACTTGTAGACTTAAGGACTGACGCCATAGCCATTAAGCCTTTCTCCGCCTTTTTAATTTCTTTTACGAACGGCTTAATAGCCTCAGTCATTGCCGTAAATTTAGTCGTAAATAACTGCGTATCAAAGCCCTGAACCTTAGCCGTGCCTTGTATTGCATTGCGTAAGCGCTTTAATGCCGACGTAAATGCTTTTATTTTTTGGTCGGCGGAACCGCCCGCAGTTGTGTCTTGCACGCCATATTCAAGTATAAGTTTGTCAATGGTTTGTCCCGCCATAATTGTTATCGCTCCTTATGTTTTGACAAAATCTGTCTGTATCTTTCAAAAACACGACGTCCTAATTCTTCTTTGCTTAAATTCTCTTCCTCAAAAGTCGGCATAGGAGGATATTCGGGTGGTTTCTTATCGCTGAATGATATTGCACTAACAATAGCCATTCTAAAATAATTGCCTTGCAACCAAATATCCTGTATAGCCGTCTGCCGTTTCCTTTTGTAAACACGAAAGTAAAACTGCAATGTTTTAGGGTCAAGTTCCCAAAACTTATCTTCGGGGAAGTCTATAAGCAACGCATAGAACAAGAATTCCTCACGTAACCACTCTTCGATGGTCGTATAGTCGGAGAGCCGTTTGCCATGTGGAATAGACTGTTCAGTATCGTCGTCAAGACCAAGATCTAATTTTTCTTGGTCGTTTGGTTGAAAAAACTTCCTTTTGCCAACATTTCAATAATAGGCGACAGCTCTTCAAGCGTGCCACCGTTGTCAAAATGTGCCTCCAATTCGTCTGCCGCTTTTTCGGGAGTAGTACCCATAATGTAAGCGGCGAGGTAAGGAAGTATTTCGTAAGGCTGGTCTTCAAACTGTTCGAGCATTTTCGGTGTCATCCCAAGTCTGCCGAGTTCGCGCATAGCCTTAAAACCGATGTTTTTAGTGCAATATTCTTTTCCGTTGATAGTTACTGTCATATTTTTCTCCTCTTAATTGTTTGTTAATCTGTTTTTTTCTGTGTCGAAATATTGAATTTTCCGGCTTCAGGTTCGCTTTCAGGCGCTACATATAAGTCAAAATCAATACCGGAATTGGTTTCAGTGGAAGGAAGCCCACGTTTCAAAGGTCTTCCACGGAAGAATAAGGCGTTGTCAAAGGTGGGGGTATCAGACGCAGGGTCTTTTATTGCGATAACAAACCATATGCCTTTATTAGTAGGCGAATTGTATGCCGTAAGAAGAGCTTCCCAAGCGTCAATAATGGCTTTGCCATATCTCGCGCCAAAAGTGACGTTATCAGGCATTTCCTTTAACAGCGTAACTTTCATGGTAAATTCTTCTTCATCATAAGAAGTAGCGTCCGCCGTACTGGGGGCTATGTTAAAGTCTGGGGTAGAGTACAACCCAGGCAAATGTGTAAAATTAGTAGTCGGGATCGTCGTGAGTGTATCTGAAGAACCAACCGCTGCATATCCAACATATAGCCCTATGGAAGTAAGAGGTACATTAGTACTTGCCATAATATTTTTCTCCTATAAAAAATTTGTGTCATTATGCCGACACATAAGGCAGTTTTAATTCTATGTTGTATCGCAACGCGACAGTGTATGATTTCGAGCCGTCAAAGAATGTGTACGGTGTCGTTCTCATTACTTTTCGCATCGACACAACTTTATCCGAATTTTTTTTGTAGTTGGTTAGAAAGTCTTCACAACAGTCGGCAATGACCATTGTATTCTTTATAGCCGTGTTTTCGCTTGTCTTTGTCCCGTAAAGAGTAATTTGCAAATCAATAGATGTGCTAACAACATCATTGTAATCCTCTAAATTATCGTTGTCGCCCAATATTTGCACTACATAGTAAGACTTCGTTTCGGGAATTACACCGTGCTGAAAAGCATAGTAGCCTTTCGGTTTTTCTGTAAGTCTTGGCGTAGCAATAAATTGCGCGTCGATATATTTAATTAAATCATCAATGAAATCTGTCATTATTCACCTCTATTAAGGTCAATTACAAGCTGTTCTTTTATATACTCTTTTATGTTTTCTCCGGCATGATACATAGGTGCTTTTGCAGCATAACCTTGAAAAAATCTGTATAGCGGTTTTGTGCCTTTGTCTAACCGCAAAATCCAACCACGCTTTCCGCTTTTTGTGGTAATTTTTTTGTTAGACGGGTAATGGTACATCCACGCACCTGTCAGAGGAACGCCTTTTGTCGGTAACTGCCCAGGATACGTTCCTGCACCCTTTTCGCCGATACCAAACTCCATATACGCGACATGTGGCTTTTCGCTTATGTCTTGTGCAATGATTTGGACATTCTTTGCGGTTTGTTTTGTATAGACGGAAGCACTACCTTGCCATTGTTCCAAGGCAAGCTGTTTGCCCTCTGTCGCAATATTATCCAGCATAGCGCGTTTAGTCTCTTTTGGCTTAGCGTTATTAACTTTTGTTAAAAACCTATCAAGGTCGTTACGCACCCAACGCATAGATGGAAGCCGTCCTTTTGAGAATAAGTCTAATGCGGAAATTGCCGTTATCTACAAAATCAACACTGTAGTTCGCGTTCTGCCCGTAGTATTCTTCTTCATCACTTGGTTTCGCACCGTTAATATAGAAAAGGTCACCTTCGGAAAACACGCCCGCCCACTTAGCGTAAGGCTGTGCAACACATGACGCGTAGCGTTCAGTATATTCACCGACTTCCGCAGTGTTCCAGTCACCAGAACGGTCTACAACGGTAAAATATCCAAGCCTTGTCGTAATTTCAACAGGCTCAGAAAAAGCATCGTTATCTATCCGTTTGCAATACCATATTTTTTCGCCCATTCTCATTTCGGCACCGCTCCTCGTGGCATAAGCATAGCGATTAGACCGTTATCAATGCCACTGCTTGAAAACTCAAACGAAAGATTGTTTTCGCTGTATTTTTTTACGCCTCTCGGTACACCTGCACGGTCGCAAATATCTGCCATACGTGCGGACAACCAATGTAAAACAATAAAATCGTATATAAGTTCATCGGGTGTCGGACGATTGATGTCGCACGGGTATTTTATGAGCAAATAATCGCCTAATGCAATGTTGAATACTTCATCGGCTTGTGTTTCGCTTAGTCCGTACTGTTTTGCTGTTTGACACTTTATTTGCTGTACTTGTGCTTGTTCTTTGCTTGTCATTATGTTCGTCCTCCAACCCTAAAAAAGGAAAGGACTTCTGGCTTTCATCTACGCTTTCAATATCAATGTACGGTCGAAAAACATTCAGTTCTTCTTCGTTAACACACATCTCTATTCTCTGCCGCGGCTTAAAATACATACCTCGTATTATAAGCGTGCATTTTGCATATCCTTTTAAGTCAAAAGTCCCTGTGTTCATTTACGCGTTTACCTTGCAGATATAGATCTGCTTTACGTCATGCGGTACGGGAAGTCCCAATCCGCTTGCTTTGGTGAATATGCCGACAGGATCGCCGGAAGCTACATACTGATAAATCGAGACATAGCCCTGAGAATACTGCGCAAGTCCAGCATCTTCTTCGGGCGTTGAAGTCATAAAGGTCTTACCAACTTCGCCGCGAGTAGCAAGGAAACAAATTGCATCTTCGCTGAAGAAATTCTTTTCAGTGGTTTCTTTCGCGCCGATTTTGTAAGTGCCGTCGTATACAACGAATTCGATGCCGAAATAGTTCTGGATATAACTCTTTGCAAAATCTTCGGTCACATAAACGCCCTGATTGGAAGCGATGGAACCGAGCTTGGTGTTGTTAAGAATATAGCCCATAACTTTGCTGGTGCAAATAGCGCGGACAATTCTGCCCTTGCCTGCCTGTTTAATCTTTGCGAGATCGCCGAGAATATCATGGCTTGCAGTAGCCCAATCCTTAACTACGATATGGTTCTCTTCGGGGAGATGATAATCGATAGTAAGGTTGAGGTTGTTTTCCTTTACGGTAACCTGTCCACTGGAAAGCAGTTCGCACGCCATAACCTCGAAACGAGTAAGCACACGAGAAATCAGGTTTGCCGCGTCGTTGTATACGGCTTCGATAATCGCACGCTCTTCTTTCGACATGCCCATATCGCGGATTTTCTTGCGCAGAGCTTCACCCTGGTCAAGTTTTTCCTTGACAAGCAGCATCTCGAAGTTGATTTCCTTGAAGTCGGGTCTGTCGCCAATTTTAGCTTCAGTATCCAAAGCATGGACAAGTGCCATTACCGGGACATCAGCGCCCTTTACGAAGTCTGCAATTGCAAGCTTCATATTTTCCGTTTTGAACATCGGGAACAGTTTAAGTCCCAAGAATTCTTTGGTAGCACGGAGATAATCAAAATCTTCGCTTATTTCTACCCAAGTTTTGCCGTTAAGCATTCCTACGTAATCCATAGTTCACCTCCATTAAGCCAAAGCCGTAACGGTTACAGAAGCCAAACCGCTCGACTTGTGGTTGATATTGTCGCCTACTGCCTGCACATAGTAAGTGCCGGTTGCCGTTGCAGTGTAACTGACTGCAGTCTGTTCGACAAGGACTTTCTTATCTTTGTCATATACTCTGTAGCCAACAGCATCGGTAACTGCCGCCCAAGCAACAGCCGCTTTGGTTGCCGAAGGAGCGGGAGCGGTAAGTGCGGGAAGTCCGCCATCGCCGAATGCGGGACGAGTGGTCGTACCCTCTGTAATGGGGAACAGTCCGGTCTTTGCAAAATTGTTAACCTGTGCAGAAGCAGTAGAAGGCAATTTCGCATCGATGTAATATCCGCCTACCATAAGCGAACCCTGTTTTGCACCGTCGGTAATATCTACGTCTTTGAAAAGCAGTCCATAATAAGGCGTGGTGAAAATCGTTCCAGCCTTAACAATGGTTCTGCCATCTTCTACGACGTGAGTTGCCGAAGTCGGTACGGTAATGGTTTTTGTAACAAGACCCACTTCACTACCAAGGAAGTTCGGTCTCTCTCTGTACACTTTTTCCATAGTTGTACTCTCCTATTAAAATTTTTTTGATTTAGAGTTCGACTATATCCGAGTTATCGTTTTTCGCCTTTTTGGCTTGGAAGCGCTTGAAATCGCTCTCGGTGGCAGTCGTGCCTGCTCCCATTCTTTTGGATTGTTCAGCTTGTTTTATGCCGTTTGCCTTAAAAGACTTCTCTTGTTCCAAAAGCCGCGCTTTTATGATTTCGGCAAATGGCTTAATCAGTTCAATCGGGCAATTAGCGTTAAGCAAAACCTCACTTTCCTCGTTGGTGAAACCGTTCGCAAGACTTTCATTCTTCGCCTTATAGCGTGCAATTTCCTTGTCCGCAGCGTCCTTGTCGGCTTTAAGCGTTTCAAAGGCGGCTTTTAAGCGTTCGATTTCGGGCAGTTCTTCAAGTGCCTTTTTCTTGCTTTCGGCTTCCTTGCGCTTGTATTCCGCATTTTCGCTGTTGGTCTTGGAGATTGCATTTTTAAGTCTTTCGTTCTCCGCTTTCATTTGTGCAATCACTTCTGCATAGTTGTCGGTGAGCTGAGCCGCATTAACATATGCCGCCGTTCCTGTCACATCCGTGGTCGCTGTCGTTCCCGTAACAGCCGTGGTTGCTGTCATTCCAGTGTTTTCCATAACACCCTCCTTGTGCATTTTTTCGACTTCCTTGTCGTTTGCGATTTTCGACTTCCCTGTCGTATTTTATAATCACTCTTGCGAGATAATTACGCCGTTAGCGTCAGCGGTTGTAGTTTCAGCCGCCTTTTCTTCCGCTTTGATTTCTTCGTCCTTTCTATCCCAGTCATCGGCGACGGTATCAATATCGTTGAATAACTGTGCCGCTTTAAGAATATGTTTTTTAGGCATATTCGAGTTGTACAGTTCTCGTATGCTTTGTGCCTTTACAAGCAGATTATCATTCTTGTTTATATTGTACTTAATGTCGATTTGGCTCGCATAAAGTTCGTTCACGGGACAATTCGGCACGGTACGGCATATCATAAGCATCTTTTTCAAAATTGTATAATCGCCACGCAAAAGCGTTCTTATATCATTGTTAATAAGAGTGTAGGCATTTTCCCAGCCCCCGCCTAAACGACGTGCATCCCCGGTATCCCCGCCACTCGTTACCTGTCCGCTCGCAAGCGGTACGCCTGCAATATCGTACATTTTGCTGATACGCTGTTCATAATATTGGTCAAGCCCGTCAAACGGTATTTCCACTTTAAGTGTAGTTAAGTCCGGCTGTGCCGATACCCCGCCTTGTGCGGCAGGCAATATAATTGCTCCTGCTGCAATCATTGCACGGATTTCTTCAGCTTGTAGTTCTACGCCCTTAAAAACAAAAATAACATTGGAATTTTGAACAACCATATCCGCAATGTTTGAAAGCAACATGTTTACAAGGTTAAACAAAGACCTGTTAAGCTCAACCAACCCTATGCGCGATGAATTTACCGAATGTTCTGTAATAGGCAAATAATGCAACGTCTTATCCGGCAAATCAAGCTTGTGGACGTCTTCAATATTCCGATAATTATTGTCACTTCCGCATTCAAAGTAAGCATATTGAGTTTCAATCGATATGAGTTTCTTTATATCGACACTATCCCTCCCAACATCTTGGTCAATTACCGACACGCTGAACAGCGGCTCTTTCTTTTTGCCACTTGAATAAACAACAAAATTATCAACCGGCGACAAAACCTCGTATTCGAAGGGGGCTTCTGTTTCTATATTATACCCGTCTTCGACCCCTGCGTATCTTAATAAAGGCTGCCCGTCAATCCCTACGTTTTTAGTTGGGAGAATTATGTCCGTGCGCGGGGCAACATAATCGACGCCGATGCCGGTCGCGTATATCCATTCTTTCAAATCCTTGTCTTTCGAGAAAAAGTCAACGTCCGTGAAGTATCTGCCGAGATAGGTCAAATCATCACTTTTAACGTCGCTTTTATGGGTATATTCACGAGTATCACCAGTTAAAAAACCGACCTTGAATTGCACTTGTCTGAATGCGTGATTTTCCGTTATTTTATTGTTATTATATTCGTCCTTGTTATAAGGGCGCGTCTTGGTGTCAATGTCTTGGTCACCTTTCATATAATCCCAAAAATACTGTATTTTTTTTGCATTGTCGGAGTGCGTAGCAAAAATACGACCCATATATTTTTTAAGTATATCTAAGCCGTACCCGCTTTCAGGCGCGAAGTCGCTCGCCTCATACGGTATTTCTATCCGTTTTATTCCCTTGTATGGCATTTTCGGTATATTCACGGTAAAATCTCCTTTTTCACCTATATAAAACCACAAAAAATCTGTTTTGTCAAGTGTTTTCGTTAAATTCTTATAATTTTTACCTTTTTACTGTCATTTTTTTGCCCGACAAAATGTTTAATGTACATACATTCTTCGTCAATGCTATCGTCGTATTCGAGTTTTTGAGTGTAATCATACGATGTTAAGTATGTCATAAACTTACCCATTTCGCTTGACTGAGCAAACATTCCAAAACATGGGTAAACCATTACACGCTTAAAATAAGCCTCGTTTGCATATACAATCTCTTTCATTTTATCTTCTTTATTTTGCGTTGTATAAAACTCTTCTATTTCGCAAAAATCTGCGCCGGCTTTTGCCAATTTCGCTCTAAGCAAATTCCCCAATGATGTATCCGTGTTATTCTCAACGGCAAGCCTGACAATGTGGTGGTCAAGAACCTTTCTTACTATCTTGTCGTAAACGTCTTGCATTATAGTCAGTTCAAATATACAATCCACTAAATAGTGTTTCTCGATAACAACGCCATACTCATTCTCTTCTTTCCTTACTCTGTGGATCCCCAACGTTACGTAGTTTTTACCGCTTCTTGCCGGGTCAAGGCACGCCAATGAATATCCGGACAGCCCTGCCGGTAATTCTGAATATGTTTGCAGTTTATCGTAAGCCAACGGTGTTGTATCAGGATTTTGCGGGTTTTGTTGATACATTGCCTCAAACGTCTTATCATTAATAGCCCGCTTAGCCTCAAAGTGTTGAAGAGAAAATCTCAACGGGAAAGTTGACCTGTAGCTATCCATATCAATTGCCGGAACCTTTATAAACACACAATCGCCTTTTTCGTTTTTATAGGCATACTTGAATATGTTCGTCCTAATAATCGTCCCGCCACTATAATGCCGTATCAGCGTTGAAACAATGTCGTTAATATTATAAGCGGTGCCACCGACAACAATATAAAAATCATTTTCGTCATAATTACGGGTAGACCACTGGTTCCAATACATCTCAATATCAAACTGGTGTTGCTTAAGGTTAAGCATGTCTTTTGACCTGCAAATATCATCCAAAAACAGATATCTTGCTCTCACGCCATCGACAGGAGTATCTTTCGACACCACCCTGACATTCACAGGCTTATTACTATCCGTTAACGTAATATATCCTTCCTTGTTTCGGCAAACAGAGAACATATCCATCGGATTTGCCCCGTCCTCAAAGTATTTAGCGTATAACGGAAAAACTTTCCCAAAAAACGGTTTTTGCATGACGTCAACTATTGTTTTCGTGTTGTTAGTCACCAAAGACGGGTTTCCAACTACCTTTAAGACATCGTTGTTCGGGTCTATCCCCAAAACCCACGCTATAGCCAATGCATCGCTTATAGATTTTCCGTAACCCACCGGGTATTGTTTACTAATAAAACGCACATTCTTTTTTATGACCATCTGCGTAAAGTAGTAGGCAAACGGGCTTGTCACGCCTGTGTACTTGTTGTCGTTGTAGGGGTCAATAGTATTGGCAAACACCTTTCGCGCATCCGGCAAATCTCTTTCCCACAACAAACAGAATGTTTCTAAGTTTCTGAACGCCACTAAGTACTCCAACTCTTCATACACGTTTATGTATTCCGAAATGTACCCTTTCAGTTGTTCCTTTTCCTCGTCATCAACTCTTCTGAGCTCAGTGGTAAGCGCCTTTATCTTGTCTTTGCATATCTTGAAATCATACCGCATTATCTGCCCAATAAGCTTTACAATTTCTTCTTCCAACCCGTTAGGCGCAAAATATTCGTGTATCTGCTTCTTGAACAACCCGGCTCTCATCCCCAACAAATCCAACACCGTTGCATCGTCATTGTAGCATTTCTGTATGAGCCGAACCTTGTCAAGCAAATCCCCGCTGCGCTCTATCGCCTCTTCATAGCTTTTCCCTTTCATCCTCACTCTCCGTCTTTATCCTATACTTTCTACGCAATAACGGCACCGAAAACTCTATAAGCTTTACCACCGGCACCCCCTTTATCGCTTTTATCCTATTCAATTCCCGCCACGTTTCCTCATTAACCGGGATCGCCTTCATTTTTTTCTTTTCCATATCTCTCTCCTCTTTGCTTTTTTATATTATACTATAACTTTTTACTTTTGTCAAGTGTTAATAATAGAAAAAACCCCGTACGGTTAGGCACGGGGAAAACGAAGAAATACGCATTCTTCCCTTTTCGCCCCCAAGATTTACCCTGAGGGCGCGGTGAGGGGGAAAATATGCAAAGGGAATTAACCCTACGCCACTATTATACAAGCTCTTTCGGCTTTTGTCAACTATTTTTGCAACATTTATTACACCAATTTTTGCGATACACTCTATGCACTTTACCCAAATCGCATCCTACAAATATCACTTTTGTCCATATTTTTAAGCCCCAATGTTCGTTTTATCCATCCCCGCAAATGCCAATATTTGGGAATTTGAACCCCCGCCACGCAATTTTTTATTTACTACTATTGCTCTTTCACTACCCATCTCCTATTCCTGTAGCACTATCTCCAGATTACTAATCCCATAGCTTATCATATCCCTCTTGCTATTCATAACTATAGCCCAGTCCCTCTTATTAACTCTCAAGACTTCTACTATCTACCCAATCCCCCATCCCCCCTTTCCCTTTGTTTTGTATTGCATTATATACTATTCTATTGCCTATTTATCTTGCTTTTATTGCTTATTTCTTGTGCTTTTTAGGTATATTTCGCTTAGTTTAGTGTAATTTAGCTTAGAGTATTTATTTTTTTGTGTATTTTTTGAGAGTATATTATGAGATTTTTTTTGTGTATTTTTTGAGAGAGTAATAGCATAGTACTCTAAAAAACAAAAAATAGGGGCGGGCGGGCATAAAAACGCACCCACAACCACAGCCACAAGCGACAATGCCGAAATAACGCCGAAAAATAGCCCTAATTTCGGCGCAATATCTTTGGTAGGGTAAATTCACGTTTGAAATATTAAAACGAAATACGGGGCAAATTTAAGCGTTTTAAGGGCATACGGGGAAAGGCAGACGACGGAGCGGGCGGCAAAACGTATTACATAATATATATATTATATATCATTACGCACATAATGAATAATAATTGCGCTTGTATAAATATCAATATAATTTACAACCAAATTAAACACGCGCGTATATCTATATTTACACGCTATTATTATATCAATATAACCGTATAGATAATATTACAAGCGTATATCTATATTTACACGCTATCTCTAAATCATTACAGCGTATAAGAAATCTTTACGCCAATATTTGAGAAATTAAACGCGGGAGGTTTTGCATAAGCCTGCCAAGATTTACAGGCGTATCGCTTTATAATCTACTGCAAACAATACGCACACGACGGAGCGGACAACTTCCGCAATGCCAATATTTGAGAAAATGCCAATATTTGGGAAACACTCACCCCGCGAAAAATGTTCGTTTTGTCCATCAATTTTGTCCATATTTTTGCAATCGATACATTTATATCGATACATTTATATCGATACATTTATATCGATA
>ENA-OPCN01000279-OPCN01000279.1-human-gut-metagenome-genome-assembly--contig:-NODE-279-length-49652-cov-5.124463_pt1 | contig 49652 bp, 39 predicted proteins | sample MGYA00241567_ERZ501485 | MGnify/ENA primary metagenome ERZ501485 (study PRJEB25962, sample SAMEA2042579) | human gut metagenome | biome: human gut; feature: human-associated habitat; material: faeces...
CCCAGCCGAAAGCACGATACAGCAGAACGTGCAACGGAGCCGAAGGCAACCACTCCTCACCGCGAATCACATGGGAAACCTCCATCAGATGGTCGTCCACAATGTTTGCCAAATGGTAAGTGGGCAGTTCGTCTGCCGATTTATAAAGAACTTTATCATCAAGGATAGATGAATTGATCACCACTTCGCCGCGAATCAGGTCGTTCACATGCACATCCTCATCGGGCTCTATCTTGAAACGAACCACATACTGCCTGCCTTCAGCAATCAACGCGTCCACCTCTTCTTTGGAAAGCGTCAGCGAATTGCGCATTTGCATACGCGTAGAGGCATCATACTGGAAATTGGCTATCTCCGCACGCTTGGCATCCAGCTCTTCAGGAGTATCGAAGGCAATGTAAGCCTTGCCTGCATCCAGCAGCACCTGTACATACTTCTTGTATATCTCACGACGTTCGGACTGGCGGTACGGCCCATGTTCTCCTCCAAAGCTGACACCTTCATCAAAAGGAATGCCCAACCATTTGAAAGACTCCAATATATATTCTTCCGCCCCCGGTACGAACCGGTTAGAATCAGTATCTTCAATACGGAAAATCAAATCTCCTCCATGCTGACGCGCAAAGAGATAATTATATAACGCAGTACGCACACCGCCGATGTGCAACGCCCCGGTAGGACTTGGGGCAAAACGGACTCTGACTTTTCTTTCTGTCATAATCTATCTTACTTATGAATAAATTAGACGGCAAAATTAAACCTTTTTTTCCATACTATTGTTTTTTTTTGTACTTTTCGCAAAAATTTCAACCGATATGAGTTATTTCAAAGGAAAAAACAAAGAGTTCTCGTTCAGAGATTTGATATATAAGGCGCTTATTTTCATAGGCACCGTCGGGGTTATTGTCTATTTTCTGCCGAGGGACGGCAAGTTCAACTACCAGTTCGACATTGACAAACCCTGGAAGTACGGACAACTGATGGCCACCTTCGACTTCCCCATCTACAAAGACGACCAAGTTGTGAAAAGAGAGCAGGACAGCATCTTGGCTTCTTTCCAACCCTATTTCCAACTGGACAAGAACACAGAAAAAGAAGTGATCAAGAAGCTGAAAAACGATTACCAGACGCATTTGCGGGATGTCCTGCCTTCTACCGATTACATCCGCCATATAGAGAAAATACTCTCCGAGGTGTACCGGGCAGGGATACTCTCCACCGAAGAACTGGGGCAACTGCACAAGGACAGCACATCCGCCATCATGGTGATAAACGACAAGCTCGCCAGCCAACGGGACATCGACAAACTTTATTCCGTCAAGCAGGCGTATGCTTATCTTCTCACCGCCGACACCATGCATTACCAGCCGAACATACTCCGGCAATGCTCCCTCAACGAATACCTGTCGCCCAACCTCACCTACGACGTCCAGCGAACAGAGACCGCAAAGAAAGAAGTCCTCGACAACTACTCATGGGCCAACGGCATCGTCTTGAGCGGGCAGAAAATCATCGACCGGGGCGAGATAGTCAACCAAGAGACCTACAACATCCTCGAAAGCCTGCGTAAAGAATCCATCCAGCGCAGTGAATCCATCGGCCAGAAGCGGTTGATGCTGGCCGGGCAGGTGCTGTACGTAAGTATCTTCATGCTCTGCTTTATGCTCTATCTCGACCTTTTCCGCAAGGACTATTACAACCGCAAGGGCAGCCTCTCGCTGCTTTTCGCCCTTATCATGTTTTATTGTGTGGTAACGGCCATTATGGTAGCCAACAACATATTCAATGTCTACATCATTCCTTATGCCATGCTGCCTATCATAATACGCGTGTTCCTCGACTCAAGAACCGCTTTCCTCACGCAAGTCGTCACCATACTGATTTGCTCCATCTGCCTGCGCTATCCGCATGAGTTTATCCTGCTGCAACTTACGGCAGGCCTGATCGCCATTTTCAGTCTGAGAGAGCTGTCGCAACGCTCACAGTTGTTCCGCACAGCCATTCTGGTAATCCTGACCTATATGGCCGTTTACTTTGCTTTTGAACTGATAACCGAGAACGATCTGTCGAAACTGAATGGCAGCATGTACACCTACTTCATAATAAACGGCGTGTTGCTGCTCTTTACCTATCCGCTGCTTTTCCTGGTGGAAAAGACTTTCGGCTTCACATCGAACGTCACTTTAGTGGAACTGTCCAACATCAACAACAGCCTATTGCGGCGCATGTCGGAAACTGTACCGGGCACGTTCCAGCACTCCATGCAGGTGGCCAACCTTGCCGCCGAAGCCGCCAACCGCATCGGAGCGAAAAGCCAGTTGGTGCGTACGGGAGCCTTATACCATGACATCGGCAAAATGGAGAACCCGGTGTTCTTCACCGAGAACCAGTCGGGCAGCGTCAACCCACACAAGAACCTCAGCTACGAACAGAGCGCACAGGTCGTGATCAGCCACGTAACGGACGGATTGAAACTGGCGGAAAAGAGCAATCTTCCCAAAGTCATCAAAGACTTCATCACAACCCATCATGGTCGTGGAAAAACAAAATATTTCTATATATCCTGGAAGAACGAACATCCCGACGAAGAGCCCAACGACGAGTTATTCACCTATCCGGGCCCCAATCCGTTCACCAAGGAGCAAGCTATCCTGATGATGGCAGACTCCGTAGAAGCGGCATCACGCAGCCTGCCCGAATATACGGAGGCAAGCATCAGCAGTCTGGTAGACAAAATAATCGATTCGCAGGTAGAGGAAGGTTATTTCAAGGAATGTCCCATCACTTTCAAAGACATAGCGACAGTGAAAAACGTCTTCAAAGAGAAGTTGAAAACGATCTACCACACCCGCATCAGTTATCCCGAACTTAAAAAGTAGAACCTATGGAAGTCAGCGCCAAAGAACGCCAAAGAGCAGAACATCTGTTGCAAAGCCAACGGATCCAATTGCACCAGATTGAAAGTTTCAGTTTTATGAAACGATATCGCCGGGACCCTCACGAAAATATCGCGGGAGGAAAAGACCGGTATGGTCCGGGGATATTCGTCTTTCATCTAAAAGAAAAACAGGACAGAATCCTGCATATGCCGCCTTTCAAACATCCGTCATCACTCGTCCGCTTTCTTGTGTCGCAAGGAATACCTTTCGCCAACTACTCTCCATGTAACCGAAGTGAAGGCACGCTTCCGGCAGAAACCTATCAGCGTCCTTCTCTGTATATGTTCTGGTTCTTTATATTATTCCTCACGTTTCTGATATTGGGATACTATTCCATCAGCGGCGATGCCTGGTGGGGATTCATTCCCGCCATACTATCGTTCGGGCTGAGCCTCTTCTTCATCTGCATGCTGATGACCCGGTTCTGCTACCTGACATTGGACAATGATGCCCTTACTGTGCACAGCGTAGGAAGAACAATCCGTTACCCCTATACGGACCTGCGAAAAGTAAATTTCGATTTTGCCCGCGAACAGACGTTCACTCACATCATGGAATTGCTCGACAAAGACTACCGCTACCGTCTTTTTTATATCGGGAGGGTTTCGAGAAAGAGGCTGAACGAAATTGCCGAACGGTTACAACAAGCCGGAGTGGATGCAACATGCAGCCTCAACGACAACAAACGCTTCTATCAGGACAAAAGAGGAAGTGGCGAGCTGTGAATCAGGGAGTGACAACTAATCATTAATGGCTTCGAGCAGCCCTGCGCACGCATCCTCCAAGACGTCAAGCACATATTCAAAGCCCTCGGCTCCTCCGTAGTAGGGATCGGGAACATGGTCGGCATGGGTGAACTTGGTACAATACTCTGTCATGCGGTGTATCTTTTTCCACTCTTCGGTGGAAGGGGCCCGCTCTTTCAAATCATCAATATTACGGTCGTCCATTCCGATGATTAAATCGAAATTGTAGAAATCATCCGTACGTACCGGACGGGAACGATGTGTCAGGTTGTAACCGCGGCGTGCAGCGTGGGCACACATTCTGCTATCGGGCAGTTCTCCCTGGTGGTAGGAAAGGATACCCGCCGAATCAATGACAAACTCGTCTTCACGCCCTGCCTGCTCTATTAAATGCTTCATCACCCCTTCTGCCGAAGAAGAACGGCAGATGTTGCCGAGGCAGACAAACAGTATTTTTTTCTTATCTTTCATAATCAAACATGTTTGCTATTTATAGTTTCCTACATCGGATCCACGTCATAATACACAATCAATGACTTGAAACGGTCTTCCATAACCATGTCTTTTTGCACTTGCAACAACAGTTCGCGAACACGCGCCATAGGTGCTTTCGTTTCAATCTTCACCACGATTTTACGGATAAACAACGTTTGCACACGCGCCACCGGCGGTTTGTCCGGCCCCAGCACCCGGTTTCCGAAAATAGCACTCAACTTGCCCGCCATAGTCTGCGCCATTAAATCGAGTAAGGTTTCATTGCGATTCTTCAGATACACATATACCAACCGATAGTAAGGCGGATAATGAAAGATTTGCCGTTCGGCAAGCTGTCCGTTCACCATGCCTTCATAGTCGTTACCAATCACTTGGGGGATAATGGCATGCTCGATACTCTTGGTTTGCAGCACCACCCTGCCCCGTTTGTTCTTCCGCCCTGCACGCCCTGCCACCTGAGCCATCAGTTGAAAGGCACGCTCATAGGCGCGAAAATCCGGATAGTTCAGCATTGTATCGGCATTAAGGATACCCACCACACTCACGTGGTCGAAGTCCAATCCCTTAGAAACCATTTGCGTCCCGATAAGAATATCCGTTTTTCCCTGTTCGAAATCCGCAATTATACGCTCGTAAGCAGAACGCGTGCGGGTTGTGTCCAAGTCCATACGGGCAACGGCCGCCTCAGGAAACAGGCGCTTGACGTCATCCTCTATCTTCTCCGTACCAAAACCGCGATTGCGTAAATCCACCCCTTCACAGGCCGGACAGATGCGGGGCAGTTGGTAGGTGTATCCGCAATAGTGGCATGTCAATTGGTTCAGCCCCTTGTGATATGTCAAACTCACATCACAGTTCTTGCATTTAGGCACCCATCCGCACGTATGGCACTCTATCATCGGGGCAAACCCTCTGCGGTTCTGAAACAGGATAACCTGCTCTTTCTGCTCCAAAGCCTCACGGACATACTGCAACAGCAAAGGAGAAAACGGGCCGTTCATCCGCTTCTTGCGCTGTAATTCTTTAATATCCACCGGAATAATTTCCGGCATCTGTATCTCTTTATATCTTTCTTTCAATTCCACCAGTCCGTACTTGCCGGAGGTAGCATTGTACCAGGTTTCCACTGACGGAGTCGCCGTACCCAACAGAGTTTTGGCGCCATACAATGCAGCCAGCACAATAGCTGCATTACGTGCATGATAACGGGGAGCCGGATCTTGTTGCTTATAAGTATTCTCATGTTCCTCGTCTACAATAATCAGCCCCAAATTGCGGAAAGGCAAAAAGACCGAAGAACGCACCCCCAAAATAATGTCGTATCCGCTATCCGATAGTTGTTTCTGCCAAATCTCCACCCGTTCGGCATCGGGAAACTTGGAATGATAGATGCCGAGGCGCGAACCGAATACCCGTTTCAGCCGTTCGGTGATTTGTGTAGTCAATGCTATTTCCGGTAACAGATACAACACTTGTTTCCCCTGCCGGATGACCTCCTCTATCAGATGAATGTAAATCTCAGTCTTTCCACTGGATGTAACTCCATGCAACAGGCAAACATTTTTAGTCCGGAAACTATCCACGATCTCATCGTGTGCACGCTGTTGATGTCCATTCAAGGGATTCAGGGAGAATGTGTTTCCGGCAAAAGCTGTATTCAATCGGCCAATCTCCTGCTGATAGACCTCAAAAACTCCCCGTTCCACCAATCCGTTAAATACGGCAGGAGTAGCGGAAGCCCGTTGCAAAAGTTCTTTCTTCGCTACCTCCTTCTGCACCTTTCCCAAACAGCCGGATAGCTCTATGTACTTCATCAACAGATCCAATTGTTTGGGAGCACGACGCTGCAATTCATCAAAGAAGAAATGCAAACGATGCTCATTACTTGCCGCTTTCGTCAGACGCACGCGGGTTTCCGTTCTTGGCTTGTAAGTGCGCTTCAATTCTTCTTTTACGAAAATGGCTTCTTTGTCCAATAAGGATTTTATAACAGACAGAATATTTTTGACGCCACTCTCTTTTTCCAGCTTCGTAACACATTGTTCGGGTTCTGCAGAGAGTAGATCCAAGATTTTCAGTTCCTTATCCGACAATTGCACATCCGGCTCGAAGTCGGGATTGTATTCCACCATTGTTTCGCTTTCCAACTTCAATCCCGAAGGAAGAGCCGCCTTGTAAACATCCCCTTGAGTGCAGAGGTAATAATCAGCCAGCCATTCCCAAAACTTGAATTGTGCGGGCAACAGGATCGGATGCGCATCCAGCAAGGCACTCACCTCTTTCACCTCATACTCTGTCGGCGCAGAATAATGTATATTCCGCACAATCGCAGTATAATACTTCTTCCGCCCGAAAGGCACTATCACCCGGCAACCAATCTGTACATCTCCCGCCATCTCTTCCGGAAGAGAATACGTAAAGCTGCTATGCAGGGGAAGGGGCAATATGACATCAACGAACTTTTCCATTATAGCGGCAAAGATAAAACAAAAAAATGGCGCTACCAATCAAAATCGGTAGCGCCATAGAGTCTATATAGTCGTTAACCCTCTTTAGAAGATATAAGCAGCGGAAATCTGCCAGGTCTTAGTTTTCACCCCGGCATCCTTCAGCTTTTTCAAATCAAAACTGTCACCTAACGGAATCTGATAATTAACACCAATCTGTAAGTGTTTTATCAATTTTACACCTGCACCAAGATTCAAACCAACCTGCGTACTTTTCTTATCAAAATCTTCCTTATTCATATCCTTAAAATTAAAGAAGAAGTCAGGACCGGCTGCTACAAACACGCCCAGCATGCTACCCAAACCAATTGTATACTTCAAATTGACAGGGATCTCAATACCTTGCTGCTTCCAATCATTTTCTCCTCGCTGCGAGTATAGCAAAGCACCATCCACTCCCAAACCAACAACAGGAATTGTAACTTCCGCCATCGGACCGAAAAAGAAACCGGTGGTATTATCACTTTTCAAAATATCCTTCGCCTCTTTGGAGAAACTCAGTTTTGACAAATTCAAACCGCCTTTCACACCAAACTTAATAAGTTGAGCCTGGGCAGGCATAGCCATTGCCAAACAGCATACAGCCATCATAAAAGCACTAAAAATCTTTTTCATAATTCAATATGTTTAAATTTTCGGGACAAATATATGTAAAATATCCCTAAAAAGAACAATGAGCGTCCCAAATTGTTCATAGTAGCGGCAAAACTTCAAACACTTTGCCTTTGTATATCCTGCCCGGACTTCGGTTTAAATTCTCTTATTTACCTGCCTGTTGTTGCAGTGATTATTCTACGCATAAAGCAGATATACCATATGTAGAAACCGATTATACCGCATGTCTTTTACCAGCCGGCCTTGAGTTCAAAATTTATATGTAAAGTAACCGAAAATTGCCCGACGCATTGCCGGAAAACATAGATTGACTACCTTTGCAGAAACATTCTTTATCAGGATCACATTCCTTTTTATTACAGATTATGATAGAAATCAGAAAAACCGAAATCACAGAACTTGCCATCCTTATGGATATCTTTGAACAGGGAAAGCGCATCATGCGCAAAAACGGGAACACCAAACAATGGACCGGCGGCTACCCTACCGAAGAGATTATCAAAAAAGATATTGAAAACGGGAACAGCTATGTATGCCTTGATGAAGAACAGAAAATAGTGGGAACCTTCGCCTTCATACAAGGAGATGACCCTACCTATGCGCACATCTATGACGGTGCATGGATAGATGACAAACAACCTTACGGCGTTATCCACCGTCTGGCCAGTACGGAAGACAGCAAAGGCGTAGCATCTGCCTGCCTGCAATGGTGCTACCGCCAAATACCCAATCTACGTGCAGACACACATCGTGACAACCACATCCTGCAATATATCCTCAAAAAATACGGCTTCCAATACTGCGGCATCATCTACCTGCTAAATGGAGATGAACGACTGGCTTTCCAAAAACTGTAAAGGCAGAAATAGAACACTCATTCACCTATGTATTTCTTTTTCAACTCCTCCACACTCGTTCCGGTGAAATACTCCTCTACAAAATCCCAACGCTGATCGTCCGTCAAGATGTCAGTGCCAAAGAAAGAAGAAAACAAGTCTATCTGTTCTTCAAAAATACGTTCGTTCGTGTCCAAAATAAGATTATGGTATTCATTGGAATCTGCCAACTGTTGCAGAAGACCGGGGTCATTGAACCGGACATGCACACAAGGCGTTCCACCACCTTCTACGCTGAACGAAAGACAGTCGAGCATAGAAAGAAGATTGAGCAACATATTCAAATCGGAAAACGGAGTGCAATAGAACTGCAAACGCTCGCCTTTAGTGCCTGCAATGCGCTGAGTAAACAGCTTTTGATAACGCGACAAGAGCAGGTCGAAACCTTTGGTAACCGTAAACGAAAGCTCATTTGATTCTTTCTTCTTGACACTGCTGATGTAGCTCACGCTGCGCCCTTCTTCAGTACGGCTCTCCAGCAACGAACCAATGAAACGTTTGGCAGAGGGAACATCCATGCCATGCTCGGCAAACACCGCGCGCAGCTCTTCTTCATCGAAACGGCCTTTCGTTTTCAACAAAGCGGTTTTCAGCATCGTCACCAAACTTTTGAACAGTGAATCCATACGCTGGCGGATCACCGCCGTATCCTCTTTCAGCAACACCTCGTGCTTGCCAACGGAAACGGCACGAGAGCCTTCCCATAACGTTCCGTTATTCAGCTTCTGTTTGAACTCCCTATACCCCAATTCAGGAAAACGTTCCTCCCAAAGACTATCCAAGCGTGCGCGATAAACGCCTTCTTCATCTTCCACTTTCGTCAGATAGGCCCGGAATTCGCGCACAAAGGCATCACCTGTTTTATCTTGGATGTATCCCTCCGTCAGCAGATTTTGCGGGCTCACCTCCAGCAGACGCCTTCCGTAACGTTGTGACAGATCATCCTCCAACCATAACAGGGCGGTTTTGATGAGTTGCCCCAACTCGGATTCATACTCCAGCTTGTTTTTTGTACGCGGCAGCTTTACCACAAACTCAAAGTCGGACAGCGATACGAGAATTTCTTCTTTCTCCCCCTTCATCCGGTATACTTCCATGAGTTTTTTCAAGATCAACGCCAACTGGTCCTGCGCAATATTGCCGGTTTGATGCAAGCGTTTCATATAATAAAAGTCGCGTTCATGATAGTCGGTGGCAGCAACACCCTGAACATCCGCATCACGAGCAGCACGACCTATTTCCTGAATATAATCGACGAAGGTACTGGAAGGCGCCACATGGTAGACGCGGTCGATATCACTGATATCTACTCCCATACCGAAAGCTTTTGTGGCAACAATCATCCGTTTCATGCCTTCCTTAAATTCTTGTACAATAGCGGCTTTCTGTTCTTTGTCTTTCTTGCCATAATAAGAAGCCACCAAACGCCAGTCGGCAGAACGTACCCAGGTTTTTATACGCATGTCTATGCCACCTGCAAAGGGATAGTAGAGCAGTGTTTTATGTCCGTCGAGAAAGTTTTCCACACGTTCGGATATGACACGCTGTTTTCCTTTGTCGTAAGTTTCTCCCTCCTCCAGCGTAAGCTGCCGGATATCAAAACCGATATTCTTACGCTTCACCGTACCGACATAAAGCACACAGGGCTCCATTTGCAACGAACGGATAGTTTCGAATACCATATCATTGCCACCCTTGGGATTCCATACGGCAGTGGCAGTCAACGCAAACAAGGGAAATGTATAACCGAGATTCTGCTTCAAGGCACTCAGATAACGCCCCAAAAACCAGTAGTCCACACGAAACTCTTTGCCCCAGGTGGTTACCGTATGCGCCTCATCAATAACAACCATACCAATACGGCGGTTGCCTACGAAGTGTTTTATATCATAAGAAAGCAACAGTTCAGGAGAGAGATAAAACAAATCGACCTCACCTTCACGCACTGCCCGGTAAACTTCCATTTTCTGCTCCGGCGAAAGGTCGGAAGATGCATACGCCACACGCTGATAGCCCAAATCCTGCAAGCCCTCTACCTGATCGACTATCAAAGCCTTTAAAGGAGAAACAACAATGGTCAGCAGATTATATTCTTTCCCCAAATAAATAGCCGGAAGCTGGAACAATAAGGATTTTCCCGAACCAGTCGGAGCAGTCAGCAGAATGTTCTCCGGCTCTGCCTCTCTTTTCTGCGCCTTTTCCGCCTCCCGGATCACATTCTCAATCAGTTGCCCCTGAGAGATACAAAGCGTCTCTCTGCTCCTAAACAAGTCTGCGTAAATCTCAAGGTTACGGAAGTGGTCGTAACCATACGTATCTTTCAAAAGTTCCGTTACGCCTTGCCGGCAGTTCTCGGGCAAATGGCGTTCTTTCAATTCGGGCAAACGGGGTGCCTCTCCTGTTTGTGTCATCATTAATGCTATGAAAAAAAGAAAAGAGATAGTATCCCAGCCATAGCAAAGGCCTTCGTACTACCTCTTCCTATAATTTGTCTTATCCTCAAATCGGCGGATAAAATTCAATCAAAGCGTATTAATACTCCTCCTCGTTGAAGAGTTGTGTCTCATTTGATTATCAATCAATTATATTTCAAAGAATGATTTTTAGCCAAACAAACCACGCCATCTGAGGCTATCAATGGCAAAGATATGTGTTTTTTGACAAACAAATGAAAACAAGCACAACTTTTTGCTATACACAAGGAAAAATCATTGCCCATGTTTTTTCTTTCCCTTATTTAATAGTAGTTTGTTCGTTCCAACGAACGAAATTATCAGCTAAGACTTCTAATCATATTTTCAACATGATTCATGCGAAATACATAGTCATACCTTTCTGATAAAGGTTCAAGCTCTTTTGTCAGAGTTTCAAACGAAGGTTTACCGAATAGCACAGCCAGGCTATCTACTGCTTTTTGCAAGCGTTTACCCAATATGCGTATAGTTTCAATGTGAGAAAGTCTATTAAATAAGGTCCCATATAATATTGCATATTTCATAGAACGAGACGAAACTTTATTGAAATTCTCATCTCTTTGTGCTGGAAGTTTCATTGTATTGCAAAACTTTACAAATTTTTCCAATGAGTCAAGACCAACGTTACTTATGCTCCTTTCCAAACTATCATAAAACTGTTTCTGAGAAAAGTTTCTTGATGAATAGGGTATTTGGTCAAATTTATAACGAAATTTATTAAGATAACATATCTCCATTGCAGCAAACATAGACAGAGAAAAGAAGTTTAAGTCATCTCTAGTTATAACGCCATCACCTGTAGCTTTTACCTGCTCGTATCGCTTACTTATCATCTTCTGATATTTCATTAACAAAGATGTTGATAATTCACCATAACCTTTTAACAGTTGCTTGCTGAGGAAGATATCCTCCTGTTCTTCTATTTCTCTATTATTGCTTGTTTCTGCCGAGCCTTCTTCCTCTTCATCAATGATCGCATCATCTATCGAACGAATCTTTTTTCTAATACTCTCCTCAATACATTCAATCAGTCTTGATGTACGATCTATTTGGAAAATCCTGCTACTCTTTGCATCGTCATTGTCATATTCCGAATTGTATTTTATTTCGGGCAAAGATAAATCAGATTGCCTTTTATCTTCTGATGAAACTTTAATCTTTGGAGAAACTTTTTCACCAGCATCATTAACTAAGTCCCACATTACATCAGATAGCATATCAGCAACCTCCATACCATCATATCCTTCATTCTCAATACGAGAAATGAATCTATTAAGATTACGACTCATTTTCGACGGATTTGTTGTGGCTAAGAACTCAGTCCAATTGACGAACAGCTTATTAGATATAGATTTCTTGTCTTTATCCACTAAATAACATGTATATTGAGTTTTTGCTAACTTTATATCAGTACTATATCTATTGCCTTTATCATGTTTAAGTTCACTTACAAGAGTCTCAATTCCATTGTCGATAGACAGTAGTACTCCATCAGGAATCTCCTCATTGCTATAGACATTTAATTTACCTGATTCGTAATAAGCGGATAATAGTCTTAATCGTCTTCCAGTTTCAGAAGGAGCTTCATTAGAATGTTTGGATCTATTAGTTGGCACATCTATTCTTTTCTTGGTTTTCAGACCAAGTGTAGATAGAAAATCTTGCTTTGTCGAATGATACAAGACTCCAAACTCTTCATTTATGCCTCTGTGAGTTATTGTTCCAAGTCCGGCTAATGTTGCATTTGCACTGCCAACCATACAATATTCAGCATCATTAGTCTTAAAGTGCAAAACCTTTGCATGCAATTGACGTTCATATGTTTTAAAAGCTATTTTACCCCTTTTTGTTTCGCTGAAATCATAAAAATGAATACTACTATTTGGAAGCATTCCGCTTGGTGGCAAAGCACAATCTTGGTGAATCAAAACATTCACCGTTGAGTTCGGACAAAGTTGGGATAATGTAATCAATGATTCTCCACATTCATCAAAATATGGACTGAGAAGTGTTATAGTCTGCACCTCATTTAATGGCACTAAATTTGAAATTTGTTGTAAAATCCCAGACTGAGAATCATTATACAGTAAAGCAGCATTTAACCCTTCTTGTACCTTGCACATACTATGAGGCACAATATTGAAAGAGGAATCTAAAAATGTACAATTTTCAGGAATCTCACGAAGAATTCTATTATGATCATAGTCGTTACATTGCTTTGTAAATCGGCAGAGATACTGCCAACATTCTTCAATGAGAGGACGATGCGTCGTATCAGTCTCATCTATCATAAAACCTGTAAATGCCTCATGATTTTTTCCATGTCCTGTAACTGTTAGATTACCAGTACCAAACACAACCAATACAGCGTCATCTCCTACAAAGAAATTAATCTTAGGATGAAAAGCTCCGACAGCACTTATAGATGTAATGGAGTACTCCTTACCAATATGTCTCATATAAATAGGAGATACATATTCCATAGATTTATCCATTTGATTGGTATCGGCAAACACATTTATGCTACATACTTGCTTACGATGAAGCATGTTCAATAATTGATTATCGAAATGTATCAAATCTATGGCATAAGTAGTCAATACAGCTGAATGATATTTGCCATTTTTGCCGCCGCTAGGAATATCCAATAATATTGCATGCTCATTCTTTTCCATAATTCTCAATGAATTGTGATGCTATCTCAGTTAGTGTATTATCTTCATCAAGATAACCCATGTCTTGTAAAAAATTAAATAGAGAATCAATACGTGGCGATGTTTCAACTGGATACCGCTGCTCTATTAAAACAATCCGTCCATCCTCAAGAATAAACTTTCTTAGGTCTGAATTATTCTTTCCCATTTTAGCAATGGCGACCACAGTATGCTCCTGCATTATTTGCACTATCAGAGATTCTATAAAACCGGATATAGAGAATGACAGATAACGCTCCACATAAGATCTTAACCCTTCACTGAGTATACCTCGCTGACGTTTCAAGTCATTTTCCCCTTCAAACTCCTCTATATCTTTTGTGTTATTCTCAAATTCAGTATAAAGTCTCAACATGAGTCTTATTGTATGTGCTGCTGCAGAAATATAATCTTGTTTACTGACGTAATCCCTTAATTCATCATAGATTATATTTATATTATCACTCACATTTTTCCTCCATTCGTCAAGAGAGTTATAATTCATCTCTTTCTCTATAACCGACAATAAAGATTGTTTAATATCTTGAGAAAGTAGTGCTATTGGAGGATTGTGTAATTCATGAGTTTTGTAGAGTATTAAACAAAAGAGCAAGTCAATACTATAATGCAAACCTTCACATAAATAATAGAAATACCACCCAAATGCGGCCTGTAAATTACCGTCTTCAGTTATATGCAAAAAACGATTCTTTACGAACTCCTGAATCTCTACACCATTTGAAATATCATTTAGGAGCAAATAGATTGTTTCTCTTCGCAAGGAAGAGTCCTCGTCACTTTTCGTAAGCAAATTATTTAAGAACAGCCATTCCTCAGAGCCTACAATTATGCGATGTATTGCTAAAGATTGTAAGTCTTCTATTGCTTCTTCTTTAAGACTTCCATCCAGAATACATTTAAGAAATAATTTCCGGATGTTTTCATCAATACTATTTCTGACAGCATCAGCTAACTCTTTTCCTTTGTTACGAAGATAAAATCTGCCTTCTTCAATTTTTACAAGTTCATAATAAATAAGAGAACCAAGATAGTACTGGCCAAAAGCTCCACTCTTGAATGTCCAGTACTTATCTTTAGATTCATAATCAGCACCATCTGCAATATCATAAATACCATCCTCTATTTGCTTATATCTACCTTGTGAAACAAACAAAGCTCCAACCACAGAACCAACATTCTGTTCCTTCATAATTAGTGCCATTGCCAACTCTGCACGACGTATAAAATTATATTGATGCAGAGATATTTGACCAGCAACTTCAAGTTTGTCATATTCACTAAGTAGCCAACAATAAAGGCTGTAATAGCGGATGTGACGGGTTAGATTGGTGAGCCCAGGTAACAATTTGCTATAGGTTGCAATTGAACTATTCTGGATTCCCAATGGGTCACGCCCACCTTTGAAGCCATCGTTCGATGCCCAAAATACATTTGTGATTTCAGATTGCTTATATTGTGCCATTGTACAACAGATTGAACAAAACACTAATAGTACATCTCAATATATTGGTATGCACGTTCAAATACATCATTGTCTTTTATCTGATACTTAACCCAGAGGATAGCACGTAGTTTCTTTTTGATTTCTCTGCGGGCTGTTACACTTTGGAAAGCATCATTAAATTGACGTACAATGTTAACCACTTCATTATCTATATCATTTACAACTTGTTCAACGATAATAGGTGTGTCTTCGGTCTTTATACTTTGGAAAAGGTCTGTTAAGGCGGCACGAGCTTGAGCACGTTTATCCTGAGGTTCATCCTTTTTCTTTTCTTCTTCAAGCAAGTCTTTTGCTAATGCAAGAAGTTGTTTCAAGAAATCAATACTGCTGATCAGGTTTTGTTCCATTCGTTCTCGGAGTTCATCCAATTTCTCTGCAAATTTCTTGAAGTTAGGATCACCTTTGTGCTCGCCCAATCTCAATCGAAGTATTTTCTCTACTTCAACAATCTTCTTCTCACGTGCTTTTTCATCTTCAAGGACTGCATCTATCACATCGGCATCAACTACCAAATCCTCTAGTGGAGTACCAATGTCAATAGTTTCAATGTTGCGATGTATAATCTCTATGGTCTTAGCTCCAAGCAAAGTCCAGATAAGATTACCACCACTTACAGGACGCACACTTTGATACACTTGAGCCAACCAAGTATAATCATTTTGGTATTCGGCCAAACAAGCATCGGGAGAAACTATCTCCCACGCTTTATTGAGACGGGCAAAGTGGCGGCCAAAGTTTGTCTTCACACCATCATCTTTCAAGCATTGTTGAGCAGCAGTAAGCCCCTCCCATCCACCAATAGTTCTATCAACGCCAGGGAAGAACTCAATACATTGTTGCATGAATGTAGGTATAAGACTTTTGATTTCATCGATATTCTGAACAATGGTCTTAACTGTCTCTTCATCAAAAGCAAGACTCTTTGCAACATCCTCAAATACACCAACAAAATCAACAATCAATCCACATTTCTTATTCTCATTGTAGGTACGATTGGTTCTGCAAATAGCCTGCAACAAAGTATGATTCTTCATTGGTTTGTCCAAATACATACACTGGAGTATAGGTGCGTCAAAACCTGTTAGTAGTTTGCTTGTTACGATCACAAATTTTAGCGGAGACAATGGGTCTCTGAACTGATCAAGCAACTTCTTTTCCTCATCGCGACTACGCTTATATGCCTTATATTCATCTGCTTTATCTCCAACAGTATGCATTATAATTGTTGTTTGGTCATCTGTGCCAAGAAGAGCATCCAAAGCCTTTTTATATTTGACGCAACATTCTCTATTGTAAACAACAACCTGAGCTTTCATGCCTGTTGGTTCCACATACTCTCTGAAATGAGAGACAATATACTTACAAACGTCATTGATTCTTTTTTCTGCAGTAAAGAATGCATCAACACTTGTTCTTCTTACCAATTCATTCTTGTCTTCTTCGCTAATCTGGTCGGTAAGTTCGTCAAACTCCTTTTGCAATTTAGCATCGTCCAAGTGCATCTCGACTGGAACGGTCTTGAAATTAAGTTCAAGAGTTGCCCCATCTGCTACTGAATTTTGGAATGTATATTTTGATATGTATCCATATTTATCCTCCTCGGCACCAAAACATGCAAATGTATTATGGTCATTACGGTTAATAGGTGTACCAGTTAATCCAAAGAAGAATGCATTTGGCAGTGCTGTGCGCATCTTTTTACCGAGGTCTCCTTCTTGTGTTCTATGAGCTTCGTCCATCAAGAGGATGATATTATCACGTTCATCAATTACCTCGCCATCATTCAAATCACCAAACTTAAAGATGGTGGTTATCAAGATCTTTCTTTGATGGATCTTTTCCTCCAGTTCTTGTTTTGATGATATACTATCAATGTTAGGTATCTCTGCACGAGTGAAATCACCAGTAATCTGGTCTTCCAAATCAATTCTATCGTCCACAATCACTACTGTTGGCGCTTTTAGCACTTCCTGACGACGAAGTTTTTGAGCCGCAAATACCATCAACCACGACTTACCAGAACCTTGGAAATGCCAAATCAAACCTTTACGAGGGCCAGAGCCATTTATATATGTTGACAGAACACGTTGAACAATAGCTTCGCCACCCAAATATTGTTGGTAACGACATACAATTTTAATTTTTCTGCCTCCTGAGGTTCCTGTGAAAACAGAATAGAAACGATATATATCCAATAGTCTTTCAGGAGTCATCAATGATACATAGTTATGCTCAACATCCTCCAATGTACCATGCTTACGTTCCTCATCGGCAAACCATGGGCCCCATTTGTCAATAGGGCATCCAATACCAGCATATTGAAGTTCTCTACCTTCACTTGCAAAGGTTAGAATATTCGGAACAAACATTTCAGGGATACTCTTCTGGTAATGCATAATATCAGTAGCACCATCAGCCCATGTTACAGATGCCTTAACAGGAGTCTTTGCTTCACCGATAACCATAGGTATACCATTGATGACATATACAAGGTCTAAACGCTTGCCTCCCTCCTTACTCTTTCTCGGATACTCCCACTGATTAGTTACTATGCAACGATTCTTATATTCATCATCCTTGCCTGCAAAGAAACGAATGTTGATATTATCGCCATTATCACCAAATGGGTATGAGTTTTCTTCAAACAGTAACTTGCGGAACTTATCATTAGCTGTGATTAGTTCATCAGAAGCTCCGCCACTTGTAATACAAGCTCGAAGCTTATATATAACCTGTTCTGCTTGTTCAGGAGTAATAGGATTCAATGCCAGCAGTGCCTCCATGAGCCATTCTACAACAAGAACTTCATCAGGAAGTCTCGGAACAAACTGCGGTTCCACATATATCCAACCGCATTGTCCTGCTGCATTAATGAGCATTTGCTCAACTGTATTTTCTTCGTTAAAGTATGCCATATGTTATTATATTTTTGTTTCTAATTGTAATATTCTGATTTATCAGCCTGATTGTAAATGCTGGCAAACTCTTCTTGAGCCTCAATTGGAGGAATAATGATCTTCGCATTTCCAATAGACTCCTTGTTAAGTGTCTGGCCTTTTACTGCTTGCTTTGCACCTAGTAACCAGTTCTTGTTTGCAATAAGAAAATGCAGGAAGTCGATATTGAATTTCTTCTCATCAAAACCAGCAAAAGCCATTATTGCCTCGTTGGTATATAGATCTTCTGAGGTAATAGCAGTTCTTCCTATAGAGAGCTTAAAACTCATTATAATCGTACCTTTGGGCACTGCTTTGATTCCTGAATCAGCTATTGCATAGTCTGTAATGTATTCGCTAGTATCTCCTGTATAACGCGTGTATGAAGACATGTCGGATATAGAAACCCATTTGTGGGTTCCATTATCCCAACACTCAGGATTATTGCGTGCTGGAGTCTTACCCATCGATAGCTTAAATTCATCTTTTACTAATGATTCTGTCCAACCCTTGTCATTAGTATTCTGATTTCCAAACATCTCGATAAATTGCGATTTGCAACCAACAAATTCTGAATTTATCGGCTTGTCTATATATTGTCTCAAAGGTTTCTTGTTCGCTTATTGATGGTAACCCAATCATAAAATTTTCAAGGAACGCTGCTCCAACTCTTCTTTGTCCTCCAGTTCCTGACATGTTTTTAGCCGCATACTCTCTAAAAATTGGCATTCTTGTTAATGTTAATAGCCAATAAGGATTTGATATTCCATCGATTGGACGTAGTACATGAAACTCAGTTGAGCCCATACCAATTCCATTTGTAAGCGCTTCAGCAATTGCTCCTTTACCGTTTTCCATACATGGTGTAATCTTGGCAAATAGAACATCGTTATTCTCAAAGTAAGTGAATCCTTTCTTTACTTTACCATATTCTTCATTTGTCGCTCCATCGATATATCCATCCTCATTTACTGCAGGCATAGGTACAAATGATACCAGATCACTATCACTAATTGATACACTTGGTCTTCTGGGATTAATCTGACAGCAGTCTCCTAATTTCTTCAACTCATTTTTTTGTATTGAAGAAAGAGGGTTTCCAAACATCTCGATAAATTGCGACATACTAACCAATGAATTTATGATGAGACAATTTTACATTATTCTGATTCACCATTGCATATTGCAATGTCGTATCGAGACTCTGATGACCGAGTAGGTGCTGGACTTGCTCAATAGGCATGCCCTTATCTATTGCCATTGTTGCCAATGTTCTACGGAATTTATGTGGATGCACTTTTGGAATATTCAAATCTTTCCCCATCTGGCGCAGTCTAATCTCCACTCCGCTAATCTGCAATCTATCATAAGGAGCCAGGAGTGAGACAAACAACGCTTCATTGTTGTCAGTACGGCTGTTTATGTATTTCTGCAAATGAATCTTTGTACGAGCATCGAAATATACCTTACGCTGCTTATCACCTTTGCCGGTAACAATACACTCCCTGTTGTGGTAGTCTATATCTGAGCGATTGAGCTTAACCAATTCTCCAACACGCATTCCTGTTGATGCCAATAGATCTATCAATGCCAAATCACGCGGATTTGAGCAATGGTCCCGCATCAATTCAAGAGATTCATCAGTATATGTTTCCTTTACGGTTTTACCCACTTTTACTTTATGGATTCTTCGTACAGGACTCTTTACTATATAGTTTTCTTCTTCTAACCAAGAAAAGAAACTGGATAGTATGCGTCGAATATTATCTACCGTTACCTTGCTCGCGCCACTCTCGCTTTGATATGTATTTAAATAATGCCGTAAATCATCAGTAGTTATGTGGATAACCTCTTTACCCAACTTAATCAATGCATTATTTATAGTACTGCGATAATAGGCGATTGAATTAGGAGAACATCCTTCAACTTTCTTGGCTGAGATAAAATTCTCTACCAAAATCTGATTATTACTTTCTGCATTGACAGAATCTTTTTCAGTCACGACAATGTTACGGAAGGTGTAATCAAGCACCTTACGCAACTGGGCCAACTGCTCATTATTCAATGAACCGAGCATAGCCTGTTCTATTTCGTTAATCAAGTTCTTAACCATAATCTTACTATATTATAAAGGTTCGTCAATTAACGCGCGACTAATTATTCATGCACTACAATAATATGAACTTAGTCACTCATGAGTGACCAAGTAAAGTGACTAAGTCAATGCTCGTTTGTATTTTTGGCTCCGACTATTAGGTTTCTCGGGAATAGTCATTACCAAGAATCCTCCCTCTATAAGTGGGTCAATATAGCGATGCTTTACATTATATCTGTGTTTAAGACCAAGATGCTCCATGATTTCAGCCATACTTCGAGGAGTAGAACAAAAATCAATTATATCATTAAGTGTGTCACTTAACTTAGTCACTGACTTAGTCACATTTTCCTCATCGGTGACCAAGTTAAGTGATAAAGAAGGCCTCACTATAACCTCAAAAGCTGTAATCTTATCCACATTGAACACTGGTTCGGGATTTCCATTCTCTTGCAATAAGTTCTTTACACGCTGAATTCCACGATTGAACATGTTAACGTACTTCAATCCACGCATAGCCTCTGCAACAATAGGATTACGATAATCATTTACCGTTGGGAAGTTCTCAGGACGAGCCTCACCATACAATCCTCCAGCATTAAGAATCTCAATACGATCCTCATATTGATAAAGTCGAATTGGCATATTGGACTGGTAATCCCTATGCATACATGCATTCATCAACAACTCTCTAAGAGCCAAGTCAGGATAATTCAACACATTCTTCTCACGCAGCATGCTAATAGGCATAGGGCGAGAAGTCACCACAGCATCCCTAACAAAGTTTTCCAATTGCGGTAGCATTTTACTAAGACTTCCTTTAATCTGTCGTTCATTAACGATTTCACTACCACGGTCTTTACCTGCAAAATGAACGTATTGTACATAGCACCCATGCATATAATACTGAGGGTCTTTACCAAAAAGAATCATTGCAGCATTTGTAGGACATTCATGTGTAAGATCATACAAATGAATTGCCGCCAACTGTTCCTTGATATTACGGCTATCGCTAGCCAATACTTCGTGGTCAATTATCTGAGGAAGATATTCTCTTTTAATAAAGCCTGTATCAATATCATTGATGGTTGCACCAAAGCAAGGCGTAGCATCGAATGTTGCCATATATGATGTTCTGCGTTCAAGCAATATTCGTTCTTCCGCTTCACTGGCAATATCTCTGCGAGGGCCAATGCGAATAAATGTCCTACCACGATATCTTACAGGAGGAACCAATGATGGTGACACTTCAGCAACGAGCAAATCTCCATCCTCGTATTCAAATCTTTCGACAGACATAATAGGAAGAGGTAATATATTACCATTTGAACGTATGGCTGAAATCTTTTTTAGTAAATCATCATCTACTTTCAGTCCCGATAAAGTTCCATTATCGTATGCACCAAGAATCAGATACCCATTCTTTTTAGAATTGGGCAAATCGTTTGAAAAGGCACATATCGCTTCTTGAAACTTATCCATATCACCAGTAGATGTGGTACGCTCTATTCTATATGTCTCTGTGCTCTTCAACAGCTCACGTACTTCTTCTTTTGATATCATATTCTCGTTCTATTAATTATTTATCAAACCAATTCTTAATGACTTTAAATATTTTTGTTGCAAAAAACTCCAACAAATAGTCTTTATTATTAAAGAACTCTAAATTACGATTAAGCCAACTTACTGGTCCCCACAAAAAGACAATAGTTGAAAGAATATTAAATAAAATTTTCCAAATATTACTCCAATTCGAATAATCTACAAATTCCAAAAATACAATAAGGAAAACTAACAAAAGCCATATAACAAATACAATTATACTTGATATACTTTTAGCTATTTTTAAAAATTTGGCATCATGATTACCTAAAGTCCCAGAAAGTGAATTGATTTTTAAGTTTCGGGATATTTCTATTTCTTGTAAAATCTCTGCGGTAGTTCTATCTGTATATAAAGAGGTATCATTATATGTCTTTGATTCAAGTAATTCCTGAACAATTTTAGACGTGTTGATATGCATCATAATCTCCTCAGAAATAGGAGTAGATGCATTAATTTCTTCTACTTCTAAATAGAATCTATGAAGAATATCATCAGAAAGAGATAGATTATTATAACATTCGCTCAATAATACCTTTTCATTTATATCACTGCTTGTATCAGGATAACAGAACCATAAAATAGTCGACAGAAAAGCGTCTGTCATACATACAGGAATGGAATGACAAACATTACTCAATTCAGGGTGCTTTGAAGCATATGCAAGAGCCGTGTTGGTCGTAATCAATATTGCATTACAATTCTTGAGATTAGAAGCTGGAGAGTTTCCTCTCATACGATAAATATATGAAATTACGTCAACATCATTTTCAATTGTTTTTCTTTTATTGTCATCTATCTCAACATTGTTATCCAAATATCGTTTCATTAACAACTCGTTGAGTTTTACCGAATCAATTTCAGAATATCTATTAGGCATTGAAGGAGCCTCACATATTGAAATATTCCACTTGGAAAGAATACTATCTAACAACTCACGTTTGCTTTTCAGGAAACTCGCAGATATTTTATTACGTACTGCATATTTCAATAACCTTGATGCTTTATCTAGAGTATAATCCTTAGTATATAATAAATGGATTGTAGAATTGAATGTTTGCAACACTTCCTGATAATGCTGCCTAAAAATGATAAAATCACATCCTTGCTTTTCAAGAATTCCTAACAATTCACTAGACATGTCAAAATTAACCTTTTCATTCAAACTGAGTAGATTAAATATTATAGGTGAATCTAAAGCAATTGTGACTCCACTCATCTTTCCAACATAATTACATACTCCTTTCATTGACAAGAGAGATGCCAAGGCATGTCCTTTCGCTATGTTCTTAAAAAGCTGAAATGTTTCGGAAGAATTATCTTTGCTCCAGATAATGAATTTTGAAAGAATATAATTCAGTTTCTTGGATTTTTTCGTTTGCCTAGCTACTCTATCAATCAATCCTTCTTCATTAAGTATAATATCTCCATCATGATTCTCTAAGAATCTTAATATTCCATTCTGAGTTTCTTCTATAGAATACTCAACTCCAAAGTTATCCTTAGAAAATAACATTAATTTTTGACATAACTCTTCAATACTCGAAGAATTGTCAGTTTCATGGAACTTTTCTATTTCTTTGATAAGTTGCTGTTTGTTTATGTTATAACATCCTCCACCTAAAGAAAGAATACCTAATGAGGTCATTCTCTTTAATAGACTAACAAAAACTCCTTGATATATTTTTGATAAGCCATATTCCTCAGAGAACCATTTTTTTAAGTCTTCTATTGAAACTGTTTGAGATGCATTCTTGTTAATACATTTGCATGCAAATGGTACATATAAGTCAATTTGGCTTATACCTTTCTCAGAAAAGTAATTGAGAATAGTATATGAAGTTATTGTTCTATTAATCATTTTGATTGATTTTAATTGTTAATCAAACTTTTTATAACTTGGTCTATTGCCTCTATCGATTTACGGAGTTCAAATTCTGATTTATCGGCTTGTTTTGCCATCTTGGAAAACTCGATCTGCTTTGCATAGGATGGGCATGGAAACATAAATTTCTGCAAATCCTTTCCATACACATGTGGCTGAGCACCACCTTTTTGCAAACCATATATTTGTTTTTGCATAGCCCTTAAACCAAAATATACGAAAGTCTGATCGGTTTTCTCATCATCTTTAGAGATGATTGTATTGCAGTCAGAAGCGAATATAGGGCAATTCCAGAAGTTAATATATCCCGCATAAGCGCCAGATGCACTAACAGTTATTGCACCAGCCTCTCGATTTGCAACATTATGATAGCAACTAGGTTCTTGACCTCCTGCCACGACAGGAACTTCTCCAGGTAGAACATCATTTCTTGTTATCGTAGCACCTTTCTCGATATTGCAAATATCTCCAAGAGGTACTTGATTATCGCCCTTAAACATCTCGATAAATTGCGATTTCACCATTTCTCGAGTAGCATCAAGAAGCTTCTTATATGATTGTTTTAGGCGATAAGCTGACATCACTTTTTGGGCAATTTCTAATTGCTGCTTAATTGGAGGCAACTCGAATTCGTAATCAGCAAGAGTACTCCAGTTTAGAAAGTAATTAACACCACCACTTTTATTTTCTTCACAATAATTCCAAAAATCATCACTTTGCATAATTATTGCTAAATATTCTTGTGTGAGAATACTTTCATCTTTAGTTTCTATTACAAAGGTCTTTTCTGAACAGATTCCATCAAAATCAGCAATACTACACTTCTTTAAATGAGGATTTCGTGTAACAAATAGAATTTGCCCTGCAGTAAAGCCGCAATAGAACATTGGTCCAATTGTTGAACCTTTTATTACACCCTTCTTTGTAACATATAACTCACATGAATCTATATGTTCACCACCTACATAATAGATTTTCTCAGTATTGAATCTATCTTCTCTTGTATATGCTCGGTGTGCAACCTCAGAAAACTTGACTATGCTCATAATAAATCTATTAAATTGGTAAATGACTCGTGTAAAGACTCTGAGTTTGACTTCCAATTTTCTAAAAGTTCAGAAATATCTTCAATATCTTTTGGATCGTTGGATTTTACATAGAATTTTGGTGAAATGCTATACTTGTTATCAGGGATTTCATTATTGTTAATAATCTTTGAACGTCCGTCAATATTGGTATATCGGGTATAAATACTCGTTATTATTGAAATATGCTCATTGGTTAAATAACTTTCAGTATTTTTCCGTTCCACTAAATCGGTAGCCTTTATTAAAAGAATTTTATTTTTCCTATCAGTTGGTTTATTTGATCGACAAATAAGAATACAGGCCTCCATTGGTGAATTAAAAAATAAATTTTTCCCAATACTAATAACGGCATCAATAAGATCGTTCTGAATGAGCTTTTGACGTATATCTTTCTCTATAAGTCTATTAAGAACACCATGAGGCAATAGAATAGCACATCTTCCATGATCATTCATAGATGATAAAATATGCTGTATGAAGGCATAGTCTGCTTTAGACTGAGGCGGTGTTCCTAAGAAATTGCGTCCCCATTTGTCGTTTATAAAAGCCTCACGATCCCATGTCTTTATAGAGTATGGCGGATTTGCTAATACGATATCAAACTTACGCAATTTGCTTCCATCGACAAAGGCGGGGTATGCTAAGGTATCTTCTCTGACAATAGAAAAGTCTTCAACGCCATTTAGATAAAGATTCATTCGAGCAATAGCACTGGTAAGTGCATTAATCTCTTGCCCAAAAACCTTTACTCCTTGCCATGGTTCACCCTTTTTGCGAAGAAAGTCCAAACATTTTACAAGCATACCACCCGAACCACAAGTAGGGTCATAGATGCTTTCGCCCGGACGAGGTTGAAGTATCTCTGCCATCAAATCCACAACGGTACGGTTGGTGTAAAACTCCTGTGCCGTATTACCAGCATCATCGGCAAACTTGCCCACAAGATACTCATATGCCTGTCCCATCTCATCTGCTGGACACGCTTTAAGCGACAAATTGTAACGTGAGAAATCTTCTATCAAAGAGGTGATAATGTGGTCGGGCATCTTGGCTTTATTGGTCCACCCATCTTTAGGGCCAAAGATACCTTCCAGGCCTCCAATAACACGTCCATCGGCATGTTCGCCAGGGTTGGCTTGTTCAATAGCAATAAAGGCTTCGACCAAACGCTGGCCAACATTCTCAGTACACTCACGTACATCACGCCAATGGGCACCATCGGGAATACGAATTACTAATTCTTGAGCTTGAGCATTGGCATACTCTATACCGCCTTCGCAAACATAGCCTTCAAACTGCTCATCGTATACGTCAGAAATTCGTTTGAAGAATAGCAAAGGGAAAATATATTCTTTGTAACCAGCAGCATCAATCTGACCACGAAGGCGAGTGGCTGCTCCCCAAAGGAACGATTTCAAGTCTTCCAATGAAATAGGCTCATCGGGATTTCTATAATATTTTACAGGTTGTTCCATAGGGTTATAAGTTTATCAGTTTTCTAAATTCTTCTTCAAATCTCTTTACCTCCTCGTATGCCGCCTTGAACTCTGCAAGCACTTCTGCATATGGACGGATTTCCTCTTTGTGATATTCCACGTATTTATTAGGAGAAAGGTCATAATCCTTAGCCGCAATATCATCAAGAGTCACCACTTTAGAAAAGTCTTCTACATCCTCGTAATTGGTGTAGAGTTCGTATAAACGATTTACATCTTCTGGAGAAAGTATATTCTGTGCACGCTTTACGGTGAGAATCTTTGTGCCATCAATCATCAGTACTCGCGCACTATGTGCAGCCGGTTTCAAACGTCTTAATATCAAGAAACAGGGAGAAAGAGGTGTGCCATAGAAGAGTTTATCGCCTAATGTCACAACAGCTTCAACCAAATCGCTCTTTACCAATTTCTCGCGAATGCGGCCTTCTTCATTTCCACGAAATAATACACCTTGAGGCATAACAACCGCCATACGACCATTGCCTGATGCCATACTTTTCACCATGTGCTGAATCCAAGCATAATCTCCACACGAATCACTGGGTGTTCCCCAAACATTACGACCATATTTATCTGAAGACCATTCTACTGAACCCCATTTCTCAAGTGAGAAGGGCGGGTTAGCTATAACGCAATCGAACTTGGCAATCTCTCCATTCTGCAAAATCTTGGGTGAACGAAGTGTGTCGCCTTGCATAATATTAAAGTCACTGGCGCCATGTAAGAACAAGTTCATCTTTGCAATGGCCGAGTTGACAACGTTCTTCTCCTGTCCGAATATGCTTCCACAGCAAAGACTTGAGTGATTCATGTGCTGTACCGCCTCAATCAGCATACCGCCACTACCACATGCTGGGTCATACACAGTCTCACCTGGTTTCGGATCGAGAATGCGTACAAGCAAGCTTACGACCGAACGAGGCGTATAGAACTCTCCAGCTTGAGCCTTACTGTCATCCGCAAATTTCTTCAGCAATATCTCATATGCATCACCCATCAAATCAGCTGGGTAATCATTGTTGCCCAATCTACGGGTGGATAGATGCTCTATCAAATCACGAATCTTACCATCAGAAAGGTTTTTCTTATCGGTCCACTTCTGTGCGCTGAACATCGACAACACGCCGTATAGTGTATCAGGATTTGCTAACTCTATACCTCGCATCGCACCAACAATTGCAGCACCAAGATTCTCGGAGCGTTCGCGAATATCACTCCAATGACAACCATCTGGAATTACAAAACGATGTTGTTCAGGCAAGGATGCATACTCCTCATCGCCACCACTTTCTTCAAGCGCAGTTTGAGTCTCTTCGTCATATACATCAGATATACGCTTAAAATAGAGGATTGGTGTTATATAATCTTTGAAGTTATCTTGACTCACAGGACCACGCAATATGTTGCATGCCTCAAACAGAAAGTTGTACAGATTCTGCACACCTTCCATTTTAAGGGTTTTCTCGTCTTTGGGAACCAGAGATTCTTCTTTATTTTTCTTTTTTGCCATAATATATTGCTATCATATGAAGATAGTGAATTATTTTGTAGAGTTAAGAAGCTCTTTTACATCTATATCGAGCACTCGAGCTATTTCTCGGAGTGTTGCCACATCGGGCTGGGATGTATTAGTACACCATTTAGAAATGGTTGCAGGGTTTTTGCCTAAAACTTCTGCAAGCCATTTGCTAGTTTTCTTCTTTTCTACAAGAACTACTTTTATTCTATTCATGTCGTTCATGACGTAATTTTTATTGCTTTAAACGCAAAGATAATTAAAAGTCCATTAAAACCTGCAATTCCTATAATAATTCTTTTGCAAAAATGTATTTTTCCCTTATTTGAAAAACTATCGGGCGCGCCCCTTATTCTGCTTTACGCTGTATTTAGCCATAATGTATTTGACGGCATGTGAAAAGCATCTTCTTTGGAATGCAAAATCAGGTTCATTAGGTCTGCGACCATCCCAACGTAGGTCTGATTCATTTCCTCCGCCTCCACCCCCTGATGGAACCACATAATCTCCACCTATAAGAGCTGTTGCTACTGCACATAACTCATCACGTAAAGATGGTATCGAAAGGTAGTCAAATGTTTTTAATGCCAAATTAGACCAGTAATTCATACATTCAGTAAGAGTCTTGTTTTCTGCCTTCAACGTATGGACATCTTTCATATCCACCAAAATGTTCTGGCGAACAGCTTCAACTTGATTAGCAGCTTCATTCCTATAAAGTTCTTCCAATTTACGACCCATAGCGGTAAATTGCTTCTCGATAATCGTATTTTGACGTTCCAACCACTTATCAGTTCCAAACATTGGCGGTTTCTCTGTAATCTGTGGAGCATTAAACTCAATCTTGTAATTCTTGAACGGTCTATTCACAGAATGAATGTTTTGGATATCTTTCAGTAACGAGTCTAATTCCTGCTGCTTTATCATCAATTTGGTTTCCTTATCATCGAGTCTTTCTTGGCAATCATGTATCAAATCTTCAATGCACGCTTTCTTGTTTTGATATTCAGCCAATACAACACGTCCTGCAGCCAAATCTTTCTCCAAGATTTTTAATTCATCGGAAAACATTTTCATTTCAGCCTCGATATTATCTTTCATGGTTTGCAATCCTCTGATGGCCTTTTCCATCTTCTTCTGCTCCTTTGCGAGTTTACGGATATAATCTCGCTTATTCAGATGCTGGATATTGCGACCTCCTACGCTGTCCCCCCTCTCCAAACCGTATTTGCTACCAACTTCTTCATAGAGTGAGGTATGCATTTCCTTGAGTATTGAACCATACTCATATTTATTCTTTCCGAATTTTGCAGACCACATCACACATTCACGGCCACTTTTAGGACGTACCCCAACAGGAACAATAAGTGCATGAATATGTGGTGACGTTTCATCAAGATGAACCTGAAAGCCGATGATATTCTCTTTCCCATACCTACGGCAACACCAATTATATACATCCAAAGCCCATTGCTCCACCTCTTTGCATCTATGTATATGGCTATTGTCCGAACCTTTATCCAGTTTTAGATCCTGAGTGCCAAATGCCATTCCCAATGTACGCTCTCGATTGCCACCAAAGATGAGACGAGCACAACAATTGGGCTGAATCTTACTATCCGCTTTGAATGGACGCCAACCAAGTTCATTTAGCCGTTCTTGCAAGCGAACATCAAGTCTTTTATCCTGATAGCCCAAAGAGTGAATCTTACCATCGGGGCCAATCTCAAAATTAAGCCTCATTCTGGTTTTGTCGTAGTTATTAATAGAATCGTTGTTCTTAGAATCAATCATCTTATCATCCCATCTTCTTTCGTTTTCATTGGCTTCTGCTGCGCCAAAAGATTTGCATGCATCTAAATGCATGGCTTGTTTAATACTTTCATTCATAGATCTAATGTTTTAAAAGTTACACATTTGAGCTTGCTCATTTAGAGTTGTGTTTGCCAACCACAAATGGGAGTTTCTTGCTGCAAAGCAAAAAGTCCTTATTGTGTTATGGATTTTATTTTAACTCCTGGAACAAGTTCCTTTACCATTTTAGTTTTGTACAATCTAAGTGGATTCTGTCATCTGCTGAGCATCTATCAACTCCAAGCCTAGAGCGTCAATGAGATTTTGTAAAAGAGGGTTCTTCTCAATCATCATTTGTAGAATCTGGTGTTTGGATGGAGAGAATAGATAGTAGTCAGAAATATCAAGTCCTTTAGATCGTTCTTCTTCGGTTGCTATCTGCTCAAGCATATCCGAGACTACAACTCTGCTACAGATTCTTGTCAGAATTATCGATTTCTCTTTCCACAATTGTGTAGCTCCCAAGTCAGGAATTAGAGTTACATCCCTACCTTTAAGACTATGAACAAATTCTTCTTTGAAGCATCCATTAATGCCGCCAGTTGCCACCCAAACATAGTTCGGGATGAAGTGACTCATGACAATAGCCGTTTTTTCGCTTTCCACCAATATGACCGGTGCATCAGGATATCTTTTCAATAGATGTTCGCCAAATAGACATTGCTTCAGATTGAAATCTTTAAGTTGTAGTTCACGATGCGCCCAGCTTACATAACTGTGGGGTTCTTTAACCCTATGCCCTGTCTCAGAATTATAAAGTATAATCTTACCAGAACGTACCTGCTCATTAGCATCAATTTGCCAAAAAACTGTCGCACCTCCCCATTTAGCCGATGTACCAACATGATATAAATGGAATACCCTTTGGGCTTCAGCTTCACCAAACACCCTGCATAAGTATTTGTATAAGGGATTCTTCTCAAAATGAGCAAGACTCGCATTAAAATACTCTAAGGGAATAAAAGAGGGTGGCACAATAATTTCTTTTTCATGAGTACTTTTCACAGGCTGTACATAATCACTAGACCGTTCTTCCTTGATGTTTGCATTGGGATTATCACGAAAGAAATCACGTGGAGTGTAATGATAACCACAACTGATTTCATGGTCACATTTCCCAACCTCATTGGGAAAACTTACAACTCCCTCTTCATCAACATATTTCACAAAACATCGAGGTCTCTCACAACTAGGGCAAGCAATCTTGCTTCCCAAACTATACTTTTGCAAATGAAATCTATACTTGCTCATGGATAGATAAGTTTATTCGTTTGCACTATGCACTTTTGCACTATGCTTTGTCTGTAATTCCTCAACTTGGGTTGAAAGTGCAATAGTGCAAGATGCATTTGATGTTTGGTGTTGAATTTTTCGATATTCGCCATGCTTGGTTTTTTTCAGAATTGGCTGCTTTGCCTGACAGAGTTTCTTTAATGCATAGAATACGGTTCTTCTGGGTATTTCATATATTTTCGCAGCAGCGATAGCATCGCTTGCTGTGAATGTATTACCCAACTGAGATAACCAGTCTTCTTTTACATCACCGATAGTATTAGACAAAAGTATCTCTTGTATCCTATGGTAAGTATCTTCATAGTAATCAACCATACGAATAGCGGATTTCACAGAAGACAGGCTTACTGGCTGCATATCTTCTTCGCCTACAGCCCATTTCATTATCTGAAATATCAACGATAAACGTCCTGCATGGCCATTAAGTTTCATGCTGCGACTCTCCACATCTGCATCATCATCAATGCTATTAACATTATCAATGATATTGTTATACCAATCATAAAAATACACCTCTGCCTCCTCGGTCATTTCCAAAACTTTTGGTTCTGCAACATTCCTTGTTTCATTAATCGTGCAGGGAATTTCAAGTACTTTGTTGAGAATAGTCGCCCATTGCCCTGCTATATCAGGTTTAGGAACACTATTATCATTTCTTCTCCATCTTGAAATCTTCCTGTCTTTTGGAAAAATGAAGATAAACCTATCAAGGAATCCGTTAGCAATGAACTCTTTTCTGAACACCTCATGTAGCATGTTGGTCTGTACCGTTCCTATTACATTAATACACGGCGTTTTAACACGAATATGACGTGATGAGGACTTGCGTAGAACTTTAATCGTACCACCACTATAAGCTGTTAGCAGAAGTTCAATAAGATTATTATTGCCATTGTATCTCTTTGCGAAATTGAATAGCCCAATTATCTCGTCTACAATTATAGCTATCCCTCGTGGATTGCGCCAATGAGCCTCTACCATTGCTTCTGGTGTGAAGTCAGATATAATATTGGTCAACCACTTGGGCACTTTCAATTTATCATTTCCTCCGTTCGCCTGCTTGGCACACTCATATTTCTCAAGTTCCTCGCTATATTTCTCGTCAAGACGATCGTCCAAATCGTTGATAGGTTTGTAAAGGAAGTTAAGAGGAGGAGTTTTACCTAAACCAGGTCGCCCAATAAGCATCATATAAAGAGATGGACTATCTTTCCACTCATTCCTGATATTGATTTGGTACGAATTGCCAATGGCAGCCGCCATCGCAGATATAATAATGGATGCCACATACTCAACATTGAAATTTTCATAACGAGAAAGGTTCAGAATAATTTCCTGAATTTTATCAGGGAAAACATCCAACGGCAATCCTCCATCAAGATTATGCTCTACCTTTGCTCGGAGCATATTGGTTAAATGCAACTTATCGACCATAACCACCTCCTCTCCGTTGGGGTAGTTCATCACTTGCCGCAAAGGCATCATAGTGAAAATTGCGCAGGAATCGGTCTACATCTTCTTGAGTATACCAATATTTGTCTCCTTGACGTGAATATCCAAGGTAGCCATTATCACGCAATTTCTTCAGATATTTTTCCTTTATACCCAATTTTGCCATCAGTGCCTTATTATCATATAGATGATTTTGGGGCATTTGATGTTGAGCCAAAGCCTTTTCATGCTTCTCTACAGTGTGGAGAATTTTCTCCAGCAATTCCCGTTCACATAGGGACTCTACATTCTTAATTTTAGCCATATACAATTTAAATTATGGCTCAACTGTCCTGATGCGCACTCGGACTTTTAAGCCGGGTTATTTTGCCATGGTACGATTGTGCACATCGTCCATAACCGCAGCGAAAGTATAGAATCCTTAGGAGGTGAAAAGTTAGGATGGATTAGGCTAATGCGTTAGGAATAATGTTAGGATTGAGTTATTTTGATATTAGGATTGAAATATAACCACCTGATTATAAACAAAAAAAGAGTAGCCAAGTGGCTACTCGAAAAATTTATCAATCTCTGTTGATTTTGTTGGTACTGGAAGATCTTTCCTATTTGAACGTGATTGCCCCAATCCTGAAACATCAAATAAATTATTTAGTTCCGTATCAGGGAAAAAGGCAGTTCTTCCAAATTTCCAAAATTCCCTATCATCAATATTGGAGACCGTTGGTTTATCTCCACAATATATGCGACCACACATATATGCTAAAAGAACTTTAGACTCGTTCCATATATAGTGTGTGCCATCTTCTTTCATATAACCAGCTTCTATGGCCTTTGCAAAAACTTTACGAGCCAATTCTGTATCCAATGTTTCAGAAAGAATAATTTCAGCATCAACAGATACAACTTCTTCCACATTCTTAATATTTTTCTCACGAAGAATTTCTGCACCAATGACTAATGCAGCTGCTGAAATCAGAAACATAATTGTGCCCCAAAACTCTGATGAGCCAGTTTCGTTATCGCTGACAGGGTTTACAACCCCAAGTCCAACGAGTAATAATGTGCCTACGAATAATGTAATTGCACTCGACCATAGAATTACTCTTGCATATTTTTTGAAGACGAAGGCAATTGCCAACAAAATAACGCAAAGACCAATATTAAGAAATATAATTTGCAACATACTTCATTCAAATTATTTCTAGAGTTTTAAATTCATCTTTTAAACGTGCCACCTCGGACGAAAGAGTCTCAGGCAGAAATCTGGCATATACTTTCTCTGTAACATCTGTACTGCCATGCCCTAAAAGGCGACTTACTACAGTCATTGACAACCCTTTGTTTAATGCAAACACTGCAAATGAGTGTCTAGCTACATGCATTGACAAATTAAACGGCAACCCAATCTGTTCGCCCACTACCACAAGTGACTGATTGATGCATTTAGTGGCATTATTGCGAGCTTTATAAAGGGCTTCAGCATCATCTAGGTCTAATTCTTCTTTCACAAGATTGAATACATATTTGCAGCCTTCCCGTTTTTCTTGCCACTGTCTTAAGATAGATATAGCTTGCTCTGTAAGAGGAATAACATGGCGTTTGTTTGTCTTAATCATAATTTTTCTCAACTCTTTCTTCTCAAAGTTGATATGCCCCCATTGCAATGTCATTACATCCACAACACGAAGTCCACAAGCATGGAAAGCAAAGAAAAAAATCTCTAAAAACTCTCTCCTACGTGGTTCAGGACAGGTTTTGTAGTATTCCAATAGAGCAAGTAATTGTTCTTTATTCAGGCTCTTCCCATCAAATTCACTCTCCTCTTCCGACAAAGATACCTTAGTAATAATACGCATATCCTGTATTCTTGCATTAACAGAAGGTTCCAGCATACCCATCTCACATGCGTAAGCACATGCTTTTAATATTGGTGTTAAAGAGTGATTGATTGTTGCATCACTATTCTGCTTTATCTCTCTACGCCACAAAATATATGCATCCAATAATTCAGGAGTGATATCGCCAACATAGATAGAATCGGCACGATATGTACCCTGTTTCGTGGAACGAAGGAAGGTTTGGAATATATTCATTCCGCTTTTACCGTTTTCATATCGACTACGGCCAATCTTGTTTCTTGAGTATTCTGAATAAAGACGCTCCAATGTGAACTCAACAAAATCTTTTCCTTGGTCTGGGCGCGTCAATGGCTTATCTGCAAGGAATCCCGAAATAATGTCAGCAGTGATTTGATTGGGATGCTTTTCATTATACTCTGCAAGCATAGAGTCAATCCGGTCAACACGTGCCAACAACAGTTGATTGAGACGTTTGTACTCAGATCCATAACTGACACGAATTTCTCCACGACCTTGATTGCCGTTCTGATTCCAGTCGGTTTCCTTAACAAAGACATTTGTTGTCTTACGTATAATTTGCCTATTCCAAGTATATTCCAACTCAATAGGGTAGGCTTTATTTTTGTCAGACTCCTTCGGTGTGCGGAGACGATATTTGCCCAACGGATATAATCTCTTCGGTCTTCCCATACGCTTCCTTTTGTTTTAATATTCCTGAGGATGCACAAAGGTAGTGTATTTTAGACAAACAAACTCTGTTTTCAAGAAGAAAAATTGCATTTTAGACAAACAAACCACACCATTTAAGCCTATAAAACACCAGCGGGACAAACAAACTATTTTTGCTTATCCCGCTGATATTAAATCATTTAATTTGATTTTAGCTTCTTAATATTCCTCCTCGTTGAAGAAGAAATCTTCTTTGCTGGGATAATCGGGCCAAATATCTTCAATACTTTCATAAATCTCGCCTTCATCTTCCATTTCCTGCAGGTTTTCAATAACCTCAAGCGGAGCACCCGAACGCATGGCATAATCTATCAGCTCGTCCTTAGTTGCCGGCCAAGGGGCATCTTCCAATTTAGATGCTAATTCCAATGTCCAATACATAGTTTCTAAGTATTAAAATTGTGAATATTAATTCCTATTTTTATTTTTCGGCAAAAGTATAACAAAATATTTCACTTGCAACTATTATTCCAAAATATTTCTTCTTTTTTCTCGTCTTGATTCATTTTACGCGAAAGAACAAACAAATAGTCAGACAAACGATTGACGTAAGCCAACAACTCCGAAGAAATATCTGCCTGCTCTGCCAAAGTAAGAATACGGCGTTCGGCACGACGGCAAACGGTGCGGCAAATATGGCAAACAGCCGCTCCCCGACATCCGCCCGGAAGCACGAAAGCGGATAAGGGAGGAAGCGTGTCATCCAACCGGTCAATTTCATGCTCTATCGTTTCCACTTGTTCCGGAGTAATGATGCTCGCTTCCTTGAGTCTGGTCCTTTCGCGATCTGTTGCAAGATAAGAGCCTACCGCAAACAGCCTGTCCTGCACCTTTTGCAGAAACAGCTTGTCGTGCTCATCAGAAAGGAAAGTAATGAGAAATCCCAAATGGGAATTCAATTCATCCACCGTACCATAGGCTTCGAGGCGGATATGGGTTTTAGAAACACGAGTCCCCCCTACCAGGGAAGTGGTTCCTCTGTCTCCGGTCTTTGTATATACAAGGCTTTTCTTCATAAACAATCGTTTTTATCGGGTCCAACATAGAAGACGCCTAAAGATAGTCAAAAGTTGACAATATAGTCTTGTTTTATCTTTGTTTTATCAAAGAAAATAATGCCGAGGTCGTAGAGGTCAAAGGTGATGCCAGTCTTTTCGTGCTGCCTGATACGCTTCCAAACAGCATGCATCTGCGATGTATAACGGATACCCTCAATTACAAAAACAGATTTTTTTGCAGTGCGGGCAATGCAGATGCGCAGCACTTCTTCCACAAACTCCGGTCGGCGGTAATCATGCAAATATAGAAAATCGACAGATGTATCACTTTCCAAAAAGAGCTCGGACAGATCAGCCGCCGCAGTATAGTCCGCTCCTTCCTTAGCGGCTTTCAAATAAAGGGAAGAAGCAGCCGGTATACCCGCATCTACAATTGTAGCGGGCTGCGCATAGTTCACCAAACGGAATAGCAACCGCTTCACCTTTACAGACTCGTAACTCCACATCCGGTCTTTCTGCGGCGCAAGTTTCTTTTGCTCGGCAGCCAACTCCCTATATTTATAATAAGGAGTTGTTTCATAGATGACGTGTGTTATCAGATTGAACGCAAAAGGCGAATGTACTCCATAACCGCAACGGTGGCGGAAGCGATACAACCAAATGAAAGGACGTTTCAACGCAAGCAATATACGGTTCATTACAAATTATTCTTTAATTACATCGCAAAAATACGGAAAAACCGGAAACAGAAGCCAATTACGCTGCTTTTACTTCGACATTCTTCAGAAGTCCTCTTGGTCCAATGAAATATTTCACCCTATACACCCGTTTGGGAAAGGGAGTCAGATGCATACCTCACAAAAAATCATTTGAAGCAAATCTACTTAAAAAACGGTAACTGCTTGTTAATAAGGAATCTTTTTCATAACTTAGACAAGCAAAGAGATGCCCAAATGGCACAACCGGACACAAAGAATAAGACACTTTTATTGTTATACCGATGATACTTAGACAGATACGGACATCATGTTTACTTATCAGGAATACATTAAGGACTATATTATGAAAACATGTTTACCAGTCCTCTTATATGCATTTTGCATCTTTTCTCCGATGTACATACAGCATCTTTTTTTGATGAGCTCAGAAAAAACGCACAACAAAAACTCATACAGAATTCATACAAATTACTAAAACACACAAAATGAAAAAAGTATTATTGGCATGTTCCGTACTATTAGCCACAGCATGCGGCAATAGCCCCGACCAGAACCTGAAGCTGAATGAACTTGAGTACTTTGAAACTCAAGGAGTCAACGTATTGGTTTACAGCAACCTCTTCTCCGGTGGCTTCAATGACGAGAAGAACTCCGGCATCGAACTCATCCACCATGGTGTACGCACTGCACAAGGTGGGGCCATCAGGCTTTCCAATACTCCCGAACAATGGGATTTGGTTCCTTCTACCCCATCAAGAAAAGTGAACATTGAGGACAACTCCATCGAAGTAGCCCTCCGCTATGACGATTTCGACTTCGACTCCCGCATAGTAGTGACAGGAAAAGGTAAAGCCGTTGAAATCTCCGTTTATCTGGATAAGCCCCTCCCACAGGAACTGGAAGGAGACGCAGGATTCAACCTTGAGTTCCTGCCTTCACAATATTGGGGAAAAGCTTACATCATGGACGGACAGCCCGACCGGTTCCCACGCTATGCCGTAAGCAACACCATCACCCGTCCCAATTCCGAGAAGATCAAACAATTTAAAGGATACAAAACTTATGACGACCGGGGAACAGGCCGATTCGTAGACCCGCTGCCATTGTCCACCGGACGTACCATGATATTGGCGCCCGATGCTCCCGAACGTACCGTAAAAGTAACCTCCCAAGATGCTGATCTGATGCTATTCGATGGACGCATGCTGGCCCAGAACGGATGGTTCGTGCTGCGAAGCATTCTGCCTCCCGGCAAAACCGGCAAAGTATTGACCTGGACTGTGGAACCGAATGCCATCAAAGACTGGATAAGAGAACCTAACATTGGTTTCTCTCAAGTGGGCTACCTTCCCTCACAGCCCAAAGAAGCTATCATAGAACTGGACAAAAAAGATAAAATAATCTCCAGCGCTTCTGTCTATCAAGTAAAAGAAGACGGTTCAGAAGTAGAAGTATTCACCGGAAAGACCTCTATGTGGGGAACTTACTTCAAGTACAACTATGCAAAATTCGACTTTTCCGAAGTGAAGGATCCGGGCATATACTACATCAAGTACGGCAATGTGAAAACAAACAATTTCCTCATCGACAAAACTGTGTACAACCATATCACCGACGCCACCACCGATGTGTGGATTCCCATCCACATGAATCATGTGACAGTGAATGAAGGATACCGCATCTGGCATGGCGAACCTTTCAAAGAAGGCTATCTGCAAGCCCCTCCCAGCACAGACCATTTCGACCTGCACAGCCAAGGTCCAACTACCGACACCAAGTATAAGGCGCTGGAACTAATCCCCGGATTAAACGTAGGCGGCTACTTTGATGCAGGCGACTTTGATATAGAGACTGGCGCCAACATCAATGTTGTCCAAAATTTTGTCAGAACCTGGGAGCTCTTCAAGCCGTTACGCGACGAAACATTCGTCAGCGAAAAACAACGCTACGTAGATCTCCACCGCCCGGACAGTATTCCCGACATTATCCAATACATAGAGCATGGCGTATTGAACCTTGTGGCACAAGCCGAAAATATCGGGCACATGTCACAGACTCTTTCCAATTCCGTACTCGACAACTATCACCACCTGGGAGATGCTGCATCCATCACCGACGGACTCCACTATGACCCCAAATTGGCTCCCTATGAGAAATCTGCCGATGGAAAATCCAGCGGTACTCCGGATGACATGTGGGCCTTTACAAGCCGTAACCCAAGTCTGGACTTCCGGGCAGCCACCATGTTTGCTGCTGCAAGTCGCGCTTTGAAGGGTTACAATGACGACCTTTCGGCAAGAGCCTTGAAACAGTCGAAAAGATTGCTGAAAGAGGCTACGGAACTGATGCCGGAAAGCTCTCCTAAAAATAAAAGACAAAAAGTTACTGAAGACATGGCTGCGAATCTGCAACTATACGTTTCTACCGGAGAGAAGAATTATTTGAAACGCTTCACACAGGAAATATGGCAGTCATTGGAAGGCAATGTCAACTATAATATCATGACTGCTATGGACGCTATTCCTTATATGGATGCTTCATATAAAGAGAAACTGCGCCCATACGTCCTTAAATACAAGGAATATCTCGACAGCCTGAACCACGACAACCCCTACGGATTGCCAATCGGACGCGGTAACTGGGCAGGAAATGGCGGCATGGTCAATTTCGGCACCACAGTCTGCTTTGCCAGCAAATATTTCCCAGACATCATCGACAGCAGTTATGCATTCAAAGTTGCCAACTGGCTATATGGTTGTCATCCCTATCACAACTACTCATTTGTGGCAACCGTTGGAGCTACCCGTCCCAAAGCTGTCTTCTACGGCAACAACCGGGCCGATTTCTCCGCCATCCCCGGTAACATGGCTCCCGGTGTATTGTTCAGACAACCCGACCACTTCGAGAACTATGATGACTGGCCATTTCTTTGGGGACAAAACGAAGGCACTATTGCAGGAAACACAAGCTATGTAATTTTCGGCCATGCTTTCAGAGACCTGGTACGCTGATCCATTACGTACAAAAGAACATCGGGTCTGAATAACGATAAACAAGGGGATGTGCAAAACGATATACCGATCAGAGTTTTGGCATCCCCTTCATAATACTAGTGCGGAAACCATAAAATCTCCGCCGACTGAAACATACGGAGAGATACACCCGTTCAGTAGATAAGCTAAAAAAAGAAGCAATTAATAAATAGTTTACCCGAATTAAAACTGTGATAATAAAAATAGTAACTTTGCACAAAGTACCAAAATATGAACTTTGAATCGTTAGTAAATCAAATTGTATTAATGTGTATAACGTTAAATATAGGAATTCAACGATTATTAACCGCCAAATTTGCTATTTTCAATTCAGCGGATGACATCTGCCGAATTAGAAGTCTAAAAATTCGACACTTTGCTGAGTGCCGAATATATAGCAGTCTAGAAATTAATCTATTATTTCACAAAAACATCCTATAAATCATGGAACTACAAGTCATTCAGAATAAAATATATGAAATAAGAGGACAAAAAGTAATGCTCGATTTTGATTTAGCAGAGCTTTATGGAAGCGAGACCAAGCGACTAAAAGAGGCAGTAAGAAGAAACCTCAAACGCTTTCCCTGCGATTTCATGTTTGAACTAACTAAGGAAGAGTTTGAAAGTTTGAGGTCGCAAATTGCGTCCTCAAACAAAAGAGGTGGTACACGTTATATGCCTTTTGCCTTTACAGAACAAGGTGTCGCCATGCTTTCATCTGTATTAAATAGCGAAGCAGCTATTGAAATAAACATATCAATCATGCGTGCTTTCGTTACTGTACGCCAATACTTGTCTTCCGTAAATAGCGCAACTAAAGAAATTGAAGAATTAAAGCAACGCATGAAAATGTTAGAAGAAGGCAATGAAGATACGATAGCTGCGATAAACGATCTCAGCGAAGATACTCGAAAAGAGCTTGACGATATTTACTTGGCACTGTCACAGTTGGCAGAGAAACAAAAGCAGGTTAATAAACAAACGGAACGTAGACCTATTGGCTTTACCCACTATAAAGAGAACAATACAAAGTAGGCACTCAGATAAAAGTTGGCACGAACAAAAGGTTCTTTCTTTTCGCCCAACTTTTATTTTGCAATCATTACAAATAAGGTTGACTCATTTAAACATAACCTCACTTTTTTCTCCCCCAAATTGAAAATCGTTCAAATATCTTGCGGAAGATACTATTTCTCTTCTGGGGCTTTATTCCAAATATAGCTTCTATCAAATCATCCATATTTCGTGTTTTCATACCTGCTTTGTCATTATACAAATGAGTATTGTCTATTTCATATTGTCCTACGACAAAACCTTTTTCAATCTCTAAAAAGAGTTCCTTTTCATACAAGGAAGCATATCCTTGATGTATATATTTCATCATTTCACCATGAGGAATACGTATTTTCCCAGAAAACCATTCAGCTAATACCTTTTTTTCATCAGGAAATAAATAATCTATACCTACCTTCTGATAATTTCCAATATAAGCCTCTAAATCCGTCAAATAGAGTTTGCCGTTTTCTATAAGCCAATAACCTACATACCCTCTCCAGCAAGCAGTAGAAGGAGAAGTGAAAGATATTTTCTTATCTACAAGATATGAATACAACGGCTCCGTTGCAAGACTATATTCTTCATTATTATAAACCAAATGTTCTCTACATTGTGCAGTCATAATATAATATTAAGATTCTAAACTCAAAATCAATTTTCTATAAGGAATTCACCTTGTTTTATCACTACGATATTTATCAATAAGAGGTTTTACATCTGTCCTTCCCAATTTGTAAGCTCTTTCCAAATGAGAACAAGCATCTGATACTTTATTAACTTTTATTTCTTGAAGCGCTAAATTCACAAGAGTTGATTGTAAATCAAAATTCAACACCACGACCTTATTATAAAAACTGATTGATAACTCATATATTATTTTGCTATTCATAAATATATCCAAGATTATAATACGCTCCACCAAAACTAGAATTGATTTCAAGCCCCAATTACTTAGTAATAGCCGTAGCCAAAGTAAGCTTATTCAATGAATGAGGTTACTTTTCATTATCCTCACTGCTAATCTTTTAATTAGATTACTTTATTTATTTGATAAACCCTTTCAATCTGTTTCCTCGATAAACAAGACGAACACTTCTTCTACCATAGAATTTTGTATCACAACCGACAGAATATGAAATGTCAGCTGTCTGACAAACAAGAGTAAAATATTTTCAACATAAGATAATCCAGTATTTTTAAAAATTCCAGAAACGTTCATCTTGCTGATCCATATCCAAGCCATCATTATAATACCTCCAATCGTATGAATCCGCCGAATCATCGGACATACCCTCTCTTACTTCTTCATAATGTTCATCCTCCCAAAGATAGCTAAAATCTTTATAATATGGATACCAAAAATGATTAGTATCATTGTTATCATGAGAAATGTGCTTCCAATACTGTGCTATCAATGTTTTATGTTCCTCGCTTAACACAAGAGTTTCCCAACCATCTAATGATTTAAAAGTTGGATATAACAATTCATACAACTGAGACCCAGTCATTTTTACCACATCCTCTTGACAAATAGCATCTTTGTTAAATTTCAACAAACAACATTGGCATTGATATATATCATCTCCTTCTACATATTTAATTTTAAATCCTATAGCCATATTATTATATGGATTAATTATCAAACTAAATTGTGGCTCCAGCAATTCTTTTGTAACATTTCTTATACCAACTAAGCCTCTTTCATTTTGAATAAAAAGCAACTCGCTATTTATTGATTTTACATCTATATATGTTGGAGCAATAACCATTCGCTCATTGCAAAAAACAATTCCTTTCAATCCCCCTATTGAGCCATCAGTCATTACATTTTTTTTACTAACACTGTACATTACAACGGTATCATTTATAGAAGAAGCCGAACAGACACTAATCCCCTTTATTATCTTATCATCTTCACTATATCTTTTCCCTTTGCACAATTTGGGAGATTCCCCTATAAGCAGACCTTCACCCGCAGGTAGATTGTTACATAGGAAATCAAATTCATATTCTATTTCTTCACGAGTTGCATTTATTAAATGCCTAGGAATAAATGATTTCAAATCTTTATCAACAATGATAGAATACATTTTATCACAATTTAATTCTTTTACTAATTCGTCACCATATTCAATTTCAGTATTTCCCCAATAAGTTGTTTTCCAATAAGATTTAACAACTATCCCAAAATTAAGAATAAAATAATTAGTTCCGATTTGACAATTGTTAAATCCACCTATAATCATAGTACCTTCTAAATCGTATAAATCATATGTTCCATAATATCTATCCACGAACACATCACCACATTCATATTCATCATCTCCAGCTATAAAATACTCATTAATATAATGGATAGCATGATACTTTACGGGAATAATCTCTTTACCTTGCCAATTGCAGCATCCCCATACTCCATTCCACGTACAATCAGGATCAGTTTCCTCCATAGCTCCAAAATTCACATAAACATAGTCCCAATTCCCACTTCGTTCTATTTTAGAATATATTGTAGGGATGATTTCCCGTCCATCGAAATCCACCAATCCTTTACGGTGAGTATCAGCATCCTCTACAAGTATAGTCCTCCTACACAACATATCATCAGAAACTCTTCTTGGAAACTCTAATATTGGAATAGGGTTACTATATTTTATCCGGAAAAACTCCTTTCCCGATGAATCAATGACTCCCCACCTATTACCCAATAAAACATCATACATATTTCCATTAGTTTCCGCTCTTTTCTCAAATTTATCATAAACAAAAGGAATAATATCCCAACCTTCTGAATTTACCACACCATATTTTCCTTTATGTCTACAAAGCAATCTGTCATTCTCCAAAAGAACAATTTGCACCTCAGACCAAATGTCATAATTATCACAATCATAATCATCTACCACTATATACTCATTTTCATCCATCTTGGCTGAGTAAAAATTCATATTATCAACATCCTTAAATAGATAATTATATTCTAATGCATTATGACATTCAACAAACAAAGGCTTATCCATAGTATTCTCATTTTATCATTTAACAAAAGTAACAAAGAGTTTGCAATTGAGCTCATCAATCCATTAAATTCTTCCTAAAAACACTCTATTTATTTAATATCCAATTTAATAAGCTGTTAGATTATGATAAACGAGCCAAAACAATGAGTATCATTTGCTCTGGCTCTCTATTCTTTATGGATTTCCTAACTTATCCGCTTTCTTCCTTAGCTGTTCAGCTTGTTCATTCAAAAGCCTTACTCGTTCCAACGCTTCCACAAAACAAATATTCAACACCAGCGATACAAGGTAAATGATTATTCCTGCCCAAAGAAGAAAGAACTTGAACTGCAGGTAGGAAGTTACCCGATTGAAGATTTATCCTGCCAAGAGACAGGTTTCGTTTCTTAGTCTTTTCGTACTCCATAAGAAACCAATGTATCCATCAAGGATTTCAGACAACCATAAATGCAAATGGTGAACATGAAGCAATTATAGACAAAGAAACATTCTATAAAGTTCAAGAGATTTTGGACGGTAAACGAAAGAAAAAACCAAAACTATCCAAAGCCATAAATCCCGATTTGTATTTGCGAAAGTTTTTAATCTATCCCGTATGTGGTTATGGCACTTAATCTATCAGAAAACCAACGAATTACGAGGGGTAGAAAAGAAAAGCGGAGAGAGTTTTTCAACTTTCTCCGCTTCAGTACCCAGACCCGCATTTGAAATAATTAAAGTGGGGAAAATGTGGGTAAAAAGAAAAATGCGGAAAAACGCCACAATTACACTGTATTTCAATATGTTATAATCCTATTAAATTTTAATCCAAGTTAATCGAATTGCAAAATATTTAGCAGATGTGGGGAAAATGTGGGGAAAATATTTATATTTGCAGCAGAGTAAAATTCAACCTGAAAGTCTATGAAAGTAACCTTTATCATTAAAAAAGCAGCCAAACGATATGATACAGAATCCATGGCTACAATCTATGTCCGTTTTAGAAACGGAAGGCAGTTAGACTCCGTTGCTCCTACTCAGTTAGCCATCAATCCCAATCTATGGGATGATAAAGACGAATGTGTAAAAACGAAAGCTGTCTGCAATGAAGAAATGCGTACCCATATAAATGAAGAGATACGCCAGTTGAAAACCTATATCGAGAAGGTATATCAACAAGAAAAGGAAGCAATAGACAAAGAATGGCTAAAAACAACACTTGATAAATTTTACCATCCTGAAAAATATTTTTTGCCGGAGGAAGTGGTTATCAAGCCTACCATTGGAGAACTATTCGATGAATTTCTAAACAAGCACCCTTTGTCGGAAGTACGAAAGAAAAATTTCCGGGTTGTCAAAAGAGCCTTACTGCGTTATGAACTATATGTAAGGGCTACAAAGAGAGGACAAAAGGGCTTTATCCTTGATGTGGATTTGGTAACACCTGACACGCTTCGGGATATGTGGGATTTCTTTCAGAACGAATACCAGTATTATGAACTTTACCCGAGCATTTATGAAGCCATTCCCGAAAAGAGGACACCACAGCCCAGAAGCAAAAACACGCTGATAGACTGTTTTTCAAGAATACGCACATTCTTCCTGTGGTGCTTCGATAACAAACGCACCACAAACAGACCTTTCGACAAGTTTCCGATAGAGGAGTGTACATATGGTACACCTTATTATATAACACTCGAAGAAAGGGACAGGATTTTTAATGCAGACCTTTCTGCCACCCCACAACTGGCAATACAGAGGGATATATTCATATTTCAGACACTGATAGGATGCAGGGTGAGCGACCTGTACCGAATGACCAAACTAAATGTGGTCAATGAAGCCATAGAATATATTCCCAAGAAAACCAAAGAGGGGAATCCGGTTACGGTACGTGTTCCACTTAACGACAAAGCGAAAGAAATCCTTGAACGCTACAAAGAATATGAGGGAAAACTGTTGCCGTTCATATCCGAGCAAAAGTACAATGATGCCATAAAAAAGATATTCAAATTAGCTGGAGTTGACCGCATCGTAACAATCTTAGACCCGTTGACGCACAACGAAATCAAACGACCTATTTATGAAGTGGCAAGCAGCCATCTGGCAAGACGTACGTTTATCGGCAATATCTATAAAAAAGTGAAAGACCCGAACCTTGTTTCCGCACTGTCGGGACACAAGGAGGGAAGCAAAGCTTTCAGACGATACAGGGATATTGACGAAGAAATGAAGAAAGACCTTGTAAAACTATTAGACTGATACTTGTATGGGACAACAGGAATATGATAATTTCAAAAGACTGATAAAGGAATGGCTCGACAGCCATCCGAATGAATATGCCGATTTTGTAGAAGAAATGAACGACAAGAAGTTCAAAGGGTTCTTCAATATTTTCAATACGGCTGTAAGGCTTGTTCCGAAATATAAAGAAGCAGCACGCAAGAGAATAGGCGATGATAGAAACCCTGATTTCGAGGAACTGGAAAATGTTCTTTTACAATCAGACCTTGCCGAGAAGATAGTGAATGAGTTTCATACCCCGAACAAGAGAAGTATTGTTCCTGCCATGCTTGCATGGCTCTATTACGGACGAAGCTATGAGTGCATGGTGGAACAGGGTGAGGAACTGACCAAAAGAAAGGATATTCCCACCTTATACAAATGGCTTGTTTCCGGCATGGTCAAATTCATTATCAGAAAAAGCATCGCCAATGGCATGAGAACCAAAGAGGACTGGCAAGTATTCAGGAAGCAACAGAAAGCCATTGAGGAAAACTCTCTCGTGGAATGGGCAATAGAAGAAGATGAAGACATGGACGAGGAAGAAACAGATATGCTGCAGGAAGAACAGCCAAAGACCGCAGGACGCAAAGCCGACACACGCACGTTGCCAGAACTTCTGATAGAAAGGCATGACATACTGATTGAAAGAATTGGCACACGATTGAAAACCCATGCTACGGAAACAGATATAGCACGACTGTTTATCGCACTGGTGGAATACCGATTCATGCGGAAGTGTCCCATCAAGACTTTCAGAAACGCACTGTACGAGCAGTTCAAGGAACAAGAAATCGTCCACGAAAGAGGCATCCAGAAAGCATACAGAAATCTCACTTCTCCGTTTGGAAACAGCAAGAAACTGGTAAAAGACATTGGTGAAGACCATGAAGCCATCGAGGAATTGAAAGCCTATCTATCCAATTGAAGTTCGTTTAATTCGCTTTTCGTTTTTACGAATTTAACGAATTGAATATCATTGTTTTACGATTGATTTTCATTATATATTTGCGCCACTATCCTAATCGGGGTAGTGGCTTTTCGTTTATAATACTGCCGAAACGGGAAGTCTTACAACCGGCAGTTTCAAGAAGCCTATGACAGACATATTGGCAATTATCCAAAACGGAAACGGCAACATCAAGTTGGAAGTAACAGGAGAAGATTTGCTATTATTCTCCAACCAGTTAATCAGCCGTGCGAAGCATGAACTTTCTACCGCCATTGCGGAAGCAAGAAAGGAGAAGTATCTAACCAAAGAGGAAGTGAAAAAGATGTGCGGTGTTTGTGATACCACACTCTGGCACTGGTCTAAGAAAAACTATCTGAAGCCTGTAAAGGTTGGAAACAAGGTCAGATACCGACAATCCGACATTCAGAGAATTTTAGGTGAACACAATCCTTTAATCTAAGCCTATGAAGGAGGAAGAATATATGCGCGTAGGAACAACTTTGTACAAGGTGGTCAATCAGCCATGCGCCAATGGCGGTTATGAGAAGAAACGTGTCGTATGGAACAACAGCACATTACGGCAGGACTATGGAAAGAATTATCTTGCCACCGTCCCCAAGTATGACGGCTTTTGCACCGTTCCCAACCATTTGAACTACCAAAAGGAGATTGAGGGATTTCTGAACCTTTACGAGCCTATAGAGCATAAACCGCAGCAGGGGGACTTCTCCCACATCCAATCCTTGATGCGGCACATCTTCGGGGAACAATACGAGCTGGGTATGGACTATATGCAACTGCTGTATCTACAGCCGACACAGAAGCTGCCTATTGTCCTACTTGTTTCAGAAGAACGCAACACAGGCAAAAGCACGTTCTTGAACTTCCTGAAAGCCGTGTTTGAGAACAACGTGACTTTCAACACCAACGAAGATTTCCGCAGCCAGTTCAATTCCGACTGGGCAGGAAAGCTACTAATCGTTGTGGACGAAGTTTTGCTCAACCGCAGGGAAGACAGCGAACGGTTGAAAAACCTGAGCACCACTTTCACCTACAAGGTGGAAGCCAAAGGCAAAGACCGAACGGAGATTGCTTTCTTCGCCAAGTTCGTGCTATGTTCCAACAACGAATATCTGCCTATACTCATAGACGCAGGAGAAACACGCTACTGGGTGCGGAAGATAATGCCGTTGCAGAGTGATGATACCAACTTTCTGCAAAAGCTAAAAGCGGAAATACCCGCATTTCTTTATTTCCTGACCCAAAGGGAACTATCCACAACACAGGAAAGCCGTATGTGGTTCAACCCAAGACTGACACATACCGCAGCCTTGCAGAAAATAATCCGAAGCAACCGCAACCGACTGGAAATAGAAATGACCGAGTTGTTGCTTGACATCATGTCGAACATGAACGTGGAAAGCGTATCATTCTGCCTGAACGACCTTGTAACCTTGCTACTCTATTCACAGGTCAAGGTTGAAAAGTATCAAGTGAGGAAAGTTGTGCAGGAAGTATGGAAACTTACTTCTGCACACAATTCGCTATCCTACACCGCTTATGAGTTCGCACCCCATCGTGAGTGCCACTATGAGCCGAAAAGGAAAACTGGTCGGTTTTATACGGTAACGAAAGAACAACTGACCGCTATCTAATTATTTTGATGAAATGATGAATAAGGGAAGTAATATATTGCCTTACAGATAGATATGTATTCATCAAACACTCATCAACAACGATTGCTGATGAAAAAAGAAAACATCATTTCTCTTTTGGCAAGCAATCTGATGAGAAAAAGATGAGCCGATATAACGCTGTTTAACAGTGTGTTAAATTCCAAATTCATCAAATCATCATTTTTCATTCACCAACAAATCCGCAAGAAAATGACAATAGAAGAAGCTAAAAGCATACGAATAGCCGACTACCTGCACAGCTTGGGTTATTCACCAGTAAAACAACAAGGTATCAACCTTTGGTACAAATCTCCGTTTCGGGAAGAGAGTGAAGCATCGTTCAAAGTGAATACCGAACGTGAACAATGGTATGACTTCGGTTTGGGAAAGGGCGGAAACATCATTGCACTGGCTGCACATCTGTACGCTACCGACCATGTACCTTACATCTTGAAACGGATAGCAGAGCAGACACCGCACGTGCGCCCGGTATCTTTCTCTTTTGGAAAGCAAAACTCTTCCGAGCCGAGCTTCCAACAGTTGGAGATTGTTCCGCTGTCATCTACTGCCCTGCTTGCCTACTTACAAGGTAGAGGAATTAACATAAAACTGGCGAAAAGAGAATGTAGTGAAGCACGTTTCACTCACAACGGCAAGCGGTACTTTGCCATCGCCTTTCCCAATGGTTCGTGTGGATATGAAATCCGCAACCGCTATTTCAAGGGCTGCATCGCCCCAAAGGAAATCTCCCACATCAGACAATCGGGGAAAGCGAGGAACACTTGTTATGTGTTCGAGGGTTTCATGGACTACCTTTCCTTTCTGACATTGAGACAGGAGAGCTGCCCGAATTATCCGGAGTTGGACGGACAGGACTACATCGTATTAAACTCCGTATCGAATGTAAACAAGGCTCTCTATCCGTTGGGCAATTACGAACGCATCCACTGCTTTTTCGACAACGACCATGCAGGAATGGAAGCACTCCGGCAAATCCGCATGGAATACGGCAGAGACCGGTACATCCGGGACGCTTCGCAGATTTACAGCGGATGCAAGGACTTGAACGAATACTTACAGAAACAGATTGAAAGAAAAAGGCAGCTCCAGTCCGCCAAAGGGGTGCGCAGCCAATCACCGGAGAAGAAGAACGGCTTCCGGTTATAGCCCACTATAACTACACGCTCCGCTTTCGTAGTTGTGGGCTCTCCCGAGGGGATTAGGGCTTTGCCCTAATGACCC
>ENA-OPCN01000284-OPCN01000284.1-human-gut-metagenome-genome-assembly--contig:-NODE-284-length-49166-cov-6.260492_pt1 | contig 49166 bp, 55 predicted proteins | sample MGYA00241567_ERZ501485 | MGnify/ENA primary metagenome ERZ501485 (study PRJEB25962, sample SAMEA2042579) | human gut metagenome | biome: human gut; feature: human-associated habitat; material: faeces...
TAGCTAGAAGCTTTCAGAACCCCCTGTAAAACAGGGGGTTTTCATTAGCCAAAAATTTGTGTACCCCCAAAAGCGAGGGTACACAATTTCTTATATCAGTCAATTAACAGTAATTCGGTAAGGATTTTTTTATAGTATCTTCTACACAGCTATAAAAAACAAAAAACAATAATTGTAATTTACAATCAACAATATTAAAAATCCAAAAGAACTAATATGGATAGTCTAATTAACATAATTTAATTCATTTACTATACCTGAATATTTAACTATAAACACTTCTTTGTTCTCTTGTTCTATACTATTTGTTATATTTTGCAATAAAATTTTAACCTTTTCTTCCAAATTTTCTATTTGATTTGCATAATCGTTCGCCAATATAATATTATTTTTAGCACTATTCCAATCTTTTTCCTCTACATTGTAGTATACTTCATATAATTTTTTCTTCACTTTTAAAATATACAATTTATTTTTATCATAATTTACTTTTTCTGCTATGTCTATAATATTATTGTAAAAATCCACTGTTTCTTTCATAAAATTAATTTTATTTTTTTCAATTGATATCATAAATAAATTATCAAAATTTTTATCAATTTTTTTAATTTCTTCTTGATTAATATTTTCTTTTGTACTTATATCATTTTCTATTACAGCCCACGATGTGTATAAATTTTCTATTTCAATTTTTATTTTTTCCCAATCCTCATCTTTTACAGAATTATCTCCACTATATTGCATAGACATTATTGTTATTTCTTCACCTTTTTTATTTGACGATGATTGCATGTTTTGTCCTTCTTGGCTGGCCTCTGAATCTCCTTCACTTTGTTTTGATAATTCATCTGAACCATCTTGACTTTTTTCACTTGAACCATCTTGACTTTTTTCACTTGAACTATCTTGACTATTTTTACCTGAGCTTTCTTGACTGTTCTCACTAGAGCTATTGCTTTCGTTATTATTTTCATCTGTTGATTTTATACTTGTTTTTTCCTCTTCTATTTCATAACTAGTCTCCATATTTCCTGTAACTATGTCTGCGAATTTTGAAATTTCTTTATCTAAAAATTTAATTTCAATTGCTATTTTATCATCAATTGTTTGATTTTGCTCATTTTTTCTTTTACATCCACTAAAACATAAAATTATTGCCATTATTATAATTAAGCCATATAATATTTTTCTTTTAATTTTTATCACCTCTTCATTTTTTACAGTTCATAGTTTTAAAAGAAACTGTTCCGAAAATATTATATTATAATATAATATCTTCTTCACTACTCTATAATGGCTATGAATCTCGTTTATTATATATTTATTTTTTCACAAAAATTGGATTTTATTCTTTTGAATATATAATAAAAAAAAACAAATACTAAAATTAAATATTTTAGGAGATTTTTATGGATACAATAGTTAGGCTTTATAGTACAAATTTAAATGAACTTAATAATTTTTTGAATGATTTTTTTTCGAGTGATATTTCTTTAAATAATCAATCTAACTGGGAAAAACATTATTCAAATCCAGTTGAACTTGCTGATATTATTGCAGCTCTTATTGATAATAAAGAACTTTATCCTAGTGTTAATATGTGGATTAGTATTGATAATGGCGTTTTTATAAATATAAAAGAAGATAATTATAATGCGTTTATTCAATATCTTTTTGAAAGATATCCATATTAATTATAAAATTCAAAAAAAGATGTAATCACATTACTGATTACATCTTTATCTTATTTAAAGAAAAATAATTTTTTTGCTATCTTCAATTTTTCTGGATAATTTATATGAATGTCTATATCATCTAAAATTTTTTGTGGATTACTTGTTGTTATTTGATATATATATCTTTCGTTATGTACAATTTCTTTCATTCTCTTTAATATATTATTAATGTTTTCATATATATTACCTTGCTTATGAGTATCTGTTCCTAAAAAGTTTATTAATTTATTTTTTAATAAAATTTCCACTGTACCTTTGGCTGTTTTACCATATTGCTCTATAAAACTGCCATAATTTGATTGTATTAAAACTCCACATTTTATTATATCTATTAAACTTTCTGGATTTTCTTGTATATATGTATATCTTTCTGGATGAGCTAATATTGGTATATATCCATTTGCTTTTATTGTATATATTATTTGCTCCAAATCTAGCATCCTATTAGAAAATGGCAGTTCAAATAATATATATCTGCTATTTGCTAATGTAGATATTTGTGAATCTACTAATAATTTCGGTGTATTTTCTGTTAATAAAATCTCATTACCTTGATGTAAATTTACTATTATTTCTTGATTATAAATAGTTTGTTTTAATTCACTTATCTTACTTTTTATAATATCTTTTTTATTTTCATAGTAATCTTCTATATAATGTGGTGTTAATATAATATCTGAAAAGCCTGCTTTTTCGGCTTTTTTTAAATTTTTTATTGTATTTTCTATTGAATCAGAACCATCATCAACATTATTTAATATATGTGAATGTACATCAATCATTTTCTACTCCTATTTTCTATCACTTTCTAAATATTGACTTAATTGTTTTAACACGCTGTTTATATCAATATCATTATTTTTATCTTTAGATTCTTTATTATTTGAACTTTCAACCTCATTTAATTTTTGTTTAACTGCATTTATTTCAGCATCTTCAATTTTCTTTTTAGGTGCTTGTTTTTGGTTTATTCCCCAACTTTTTTTGCTTGTAACTATTGAATTTTCATAATAATATCCTGTTTTAGTTTCTTTTTTACTTGAAGGCATTTTATTTACTACAACTCCTGCAATTCTTCCTCCAACATTTGTTATATTTCTTTTAACTTGATTTAAGTCTTCAATTTTTGTTTCTTTGTGAGCTGAAACAATTAATGTTGAATCAACAAATTTTGATAATATTATTGCATCTGTTACTATTGTACTTGGTGTTCCATCAAATATTACAATATCAAATATTTGCTCTAAATATCTTATTAAATCAATCATTTTTTGACTAGTTAATAACTCAGATGGATTTGGTGGAATCATTCCTGCTGTCATTATATATAAATTTTCTATCATTGTAGTTTGAATATAGTCTCCTATTGAATTTAAACTATCGCTCTTTGTTGTCATTATTAAATAATTTGATAATCCTTTATCATTATTAACTTCAAAAATATTATGTTGTCTTCCTTTTCTCATATCTGCATCAACTATTAAAACTCTTTTGCCTGCTTGCGCAAATGTTACTGCTAAATTTGATGCAACCCAGCTTTTTCCCTCTCCTGGTACTGTACTTGTTATTAACAAGGATTTTAATCCTTCGTCTACATTCATAAATTGTATGTTAGTTCTTAGGGTTCTAAATACTTCTGATATTTGCGTTTTTGGTGATACAAATGTTATTAGTTCATTTCTCATTTTAGTATATTCCCCCTTTTTTATTATCTTCATTAACAAAAGGTATTGAAACTAGTGTAATTAGCTCACTATTAGTTTCTATGTCATCGGCATCTTTTATTGTATTATCAAACATATTTGCTATTAATACATATATTATTGATATAACAAGTCCTATAACTAAGAATATTGCAATATCTCTTATATGATTTATATTGCATGGTGTTATTGGCTCTTCTGCTTCATCTACTGTATAAACATTATTTATTTTGTAAATGTCTGCTACAGTTTTTGCAAATACTTTTGTTACTTCATTTGCAATTTTCATTGCCTTTACTGGATTTTCATCTTTTACTGTTATTTTTATCATTTCTGAATCTTCTATTTCACTAACAGTTATTTTATTCTTAAGTGTATCTTCAGTTTCATTAATTTGCAAATTATTAATTGCTTGTCTTAAAACATTTTTACTTTTTACCAATTTGCTGTATGTACCAATTAAATTTTGTGCTAAACCTACATCTGAAGAAGTTATTGTTTGTCCTGATGAGTCTTCTCCTGTTGCAGCATCTTTTACTAGTACTACTGTTGTATATGCCTCATATTTTGGCTCTACAAAGTAAAAAGAATAGATTGTTCCTATTATAATAGCAATCAATGAAATTACTATAATATGTAGTCTTTTGTTCCAAAAAATATTGATTAATTTTTTTAAATCTAGCTCTTCCATTTTTTCCCTCCATAAAATAGTATGCATCTAATATTATACATAAAATAGGGACATTTTGCAAGTATTTTGGGAAAACAATCGAAAATAATGCCAATTCTGACTTGTAATTCACAATTTATTCATTTTCAACTAACTCAAAAGATATTCTTCTTAGCTCTTTATTGGCTTCTATTACTCTAACTTTAACTTTTTGACCTATTTTGTAAATAGTATTTGATTGCTCTCCTATTAATAGTTTATTTTCTTGATTATATATAAAGTACTCATTTCCTAAATTTTCAAATCTTATTAATCCTTCTACTGTATTTTCTAGCTCAACAAACATACCAAATGAGGTTATACTTGAAATAATTCCTTCATATTCATTGCCAATTTTACTTTGCATATATTCTGCTTTCTTTATGTCTTCGCTTTCGCGCTCTACTTTTTGTGCTATTTTTTCTCTGTCTGATGATCTTTCTGCGTATTTTACTGCTTGCTCTGAATATGTATTTATAAATGTTTCATTTACATTGTAATTATTGTTTATATACATTGAAATAATTCTATGTATATATAAATCTGGATATCTTCTTATTGGTGAAGTAAAGTGACAGTAATATTTACTTGCAATTCCAAAATGTCCTTTGTTTGTACTTTCGTATCTTGCAAGTTTTAATGTTCTTAATATTAAGTTTGATACAACTTTTTCTTCTGGCTTTCCTTTTATTTGTTCTAATATATCTGCAAATGCTTTTGGGTGAATATTGTCTTTGTTGTATTTTACTTTGTATCCTAAATTAAATAAAAATTTATTTAATTCATCTATTTTGTCTGTGTCTGGCACTTCGTGGACTCTGTATATAAATGGTGCTTCTAGCCAGTAAAATTTTTCTGCTACAACCTCATTTGTTATAAGCATAAATTGCTCTATTATTTCATTTGCAAAATTAGTTTCATATTTTTTTACATCTATTGCTACTCCATTGTCATCAAGAATTATTTTACTTTCTGGTACATCTAAATCTAAACTACCTTCTTTGGCTCTTTTGGCTTTTAATATTTTTGCTAGCTCTTCCATTAATAAAAAGTTTTGTATATATGGTTTATATTTTTCTATTGCATTTTTTTCACTTTCTGTTAATGTTTCATTATTTTCTTGTTTTATAATTGAATACACATCTGTATAACTCATTCGCTCTGTTACATTTATTACGCTCTTTTTTATATCTGATGAAATTATTTTGCCATTTTTATCGATTTCCATTAATACAGATATAGCTAACCTATCTTGTTTTGCATTTAAACTACAAATTCCATTGGATAGCTCTTTTGGTAACATTGGAATAACTCTATCCATCATATAAATACTTGTTCCTCTTAAAATTGCTTCTTTATCTAAATTAGAGCCTTCTTTAACATAATGACTAACATCTGCAATACTTACTATTAAATTATATGTACCAGAGCTATTTTTTTCAACACATACAGCATCATCTAAATCTTTTGCGTCCTCTCCATCTATTGTAAATATGGTTTTATTTCTTAAATCTATTCTATTTTTTAGCTCTTCTTTAGCAATTGTTTTTTCTATACTTCTAGCTTCTTTTAATACTTCTTCTGGAAATTCATATGGCAAATCATATTCTTTTATTAAAGACAACATATCTATTCCGGCCATATCTACATTTCCTAATACTTCTATTATCTTTCCTTCAGCTTTTTTACCTTTTTCTGGATACTTTGTTATTTTAACTACTACTTTTTCTTTATTTTTAGCTCCATTAAAATGCTTTTTTGAAATAAATATATCTGAACCAAATTTTTTATCATCTGGAATTACAAAACCAAAGCTTTTATTTAATTCAAATATACCAACTAGAGTATCTTTTTCGTGTGATAGTGTTTTTATTATTTTTCCTTCTTCGTGTCCGTTGTCTTTCGAAAATTCTATTATTTCTACTAAAACTTCATCTCCATTTAGAGCATTTCCTTTATTTTTTCCTGATATATATATTTCATCATCTTGTCCATCTACTTTTACAAAACCAAAGCCTCTTTCGTTTATGCTTAATTTTCCTTTTTTATATAAATTATTATCTAATAGCATATATTTGCCCTTTTTTGTTACTTGTATTTTATATTCTTTTAATAGCTCTTTTAATACTAATATAAAATTTGCATATTCACTTTTAGGAACTTCCATAAAATTTGCTATTTGTTTTGCTTTCATTGGTACATATGAATTATCAGACATAAAACTTAAAATTTTTTCTTTTTGCTCTTCCATATAATTTTACCTCCATAAAATTTTTATAAAAAAAGGAGATTACTGTTTTTTGTAACCTCCTTATACATTATATTTTAAATTCAATTAATAAGATTTGGATTTTTACCTCTTATTTTTATATTTTTACATTAAATATAAAAAGCTTAATCCTATTGAACCTATTGCAAAAAATATACCTAGTACTACTGTTGCCTTTTTTAAAGCTCCATCTCTTGTTCTACCTTTGTTTTTTTCATAGAAATTGTTTGTTGTAGACCCTGTTATTGCTCCTGAAGCACCTTGGCTATCTTTTGCTTGAATTGTTGCTAATATAATTAAAGCTACGCAAAGTATTATATATAATACAGTTACTATGTTTTTTACTATTCCCATTTTTATCCCTCATTTCGTAATTTTTCTCTTTACTTGTAATATTCTAACATATCATTTTTTTTAATGCAATAATTTTATGCAGTTTCTACTTTTTTATTTGTTGATTTTCTTTTTGGTCTTTCTATATCTTCCAAGTTTCTGTTTTCATTTATAATTAATTCAGGTTTTCCACCTTTTTTTATTGTATCTTTAGTTATAATACATTTCTCAATCTTTGGATTTGAAGGTATTTCAAACATAATATCTCTCATAATTTCTTCTAATATTGAACGTAGTCCTCTTGCTCCAGTTTTACGCTCAATTGCCTTATCAACAATTGCATCCAATGCATCGTCTTCAAATTCTAAATCAACATGATCTATTTCAAATAATTTTTTATATTGTTTTACTAAAGAATTTTTAGGTTTAGTTATAATATCTAATAAAGCTTGCTTATCTAGCTCTTTTAAAGTAGCTATTATTGGAAGTCTACCTACAAATTCTGGAATTAAACCAAATTTTAATAGATCTTGTGGTAATAGTTGTTTTAAAATTTCGTTTTCGTCTTCTTTTTTGTTTTCTTGAAGATTTGTTCCAAATCCTATTGATTTTTTGCCTGTTCTGTCTTTTATAAGATTATCTAATCCTTCAAATGCTCCACCACAAATGAATAATATATTTTCTGTATTTATTTGTATAAATTCTTGATGTGGATGTTTTCTTCCTCCTTGGGGTGGAACTGATGCGGTAGTTCCTTCAACAATTTTCAATAATGCTTGTTGAACACCTTCACCACTTACATCCCTTGTTATTGATGGATTTTCAGATTTTCTAGTTATTTTATCTATTTCATCAATATAAATTATTCCTTTTTCTGCTTTTGCCACATCATAATCAGCTGCTTGAATTAATTTTAGTAATATATTTTCTACATCCTCACCAACATATCCAGCTTCAGTTAATGTTGTAGCATCTGCTATTGCAAATGGTACTTTTAAAATTCTAGCCAAAGTCTGTGCTAATAATGTTTTTCCACATCCTGTAGGTCCAAGTAATAATACATTACTTTTTTGTATTTCTACATCATTAATTTCTTTACTTTTTTCTACATTATTTATTCTTTTATAATGATTATATACAGCTACTGATAATGTTTTTTTGGCTTCATCTTGACCAATTACATACTCGTCTAGTATTTTTTTAATTTCTGATGGAGTAGGTAATTTTTCATTTTCATTTAAAGTATATTCCTCTTCATTTTCGTAAAGTTCATCCTCTAAAATTCCATTACAAGCTTTTATACATTCATCACATATATACACTCCTGGACCTGCAATTAACTTTTCTACTGCATTTTGTGTTTTTCCACAAAATGAACATCTTACACTATTGCTTTTATTGCCGTTTGCCATTTTCCCTCCTAATTTTTCAAAAATAAAAATAACTTTTTACTTTTTTAAACTACTTTCTTTTATCCATTATTCCATCTATTAATCCATATTTTAATGCTTCTTCTGCAGTCATGTAGTTATCTCTTTCAGTATCTCTTTGGATTGTTTCTAAACTTTGACCTGTTCTATCACTTAATAGTTTATTTAATTTTTCTCTTGTTTTTACCATATGATCTGCATGGATTTTTATTTCGGTTGTTTGTCCAGATAATCCTCCACCACCAATTAATGGTTGATGTATTAATATTTCTGAATTTGGTGTAGCAAATCTTTTACCTTTTTCTCCAGATGCTAATAATACAGCTCCCATACTAGCAGCCATTCCAACACATATTGTTGATACTGGACAAGATATATAATTCATTGTGTCTACAATTCCCATACCATCTGTAATAGATCCTCCTGGGCTATTTATATATAAATATATTTCTTTTTCAGGATCTTCTGACTCTAAAAATAATAATTGTGCTATTACTAAACCAGCTGATGCACTATTTACGTCCTCTCCTAGAAATATGATTCTGTCTTTTAATAATCTTGAAAAAATATCGTAAGATCTTTCTCCTTTTGAAGTTTGTTCAACTACATATGGAACTAAACTATTTTTTTCTAACATAATCTTCCTCCTTTATTTATATAATTATATGAATTTTATAATATAACTGTTTATTTTTCAATAGCTCTTTTAATATATTTGAAAAAAGTCAGAGACATAGATAATATACTTTTTATACTTCAATTTGCCCCTAACTTTTTTTCATTTATTATTCAGATTTTTCTGTATTTGCAGTTTTTTCTGTTTTTTCAGCCTTTTTTGTAGCTTTTATTTTTGCATTATCTACTATAAATTGTATAGCTTTTTCAGTTGTTATATTATTTTTTAAATATTCTTTTAGATTTTCATTTTCTAAAAGTTCTTCTTCTTTTTTACCGTAATTTTTAGCCATTTCTTTAATTTTTTCTTCTATTTCGGCGTCTGTAGCTTCAATTTTTTCTGCTTTAACTATTGCTTCTAATACTAATCTTGTTTTTACAGATTCTGATGCTTGAGCTTCATATTCTTTTCTCATATCATCTTCTGATTTATTTATTAATTTTAAGTATTGAGCTAAGTTTAAACCTTGGTATGCTAATCTTCCATCTATATCTTTTAATATATTGTCTAATTCAGTTTCAATCATTCCTGATGGAATATCTATTTCTGTATTTTTAGCAACTTCTTTAATTACAGCATCTTCTAATTGATATTTAGCTTGATTTTTTTTGTCTTCTACTAATTTTTCTTTTATACTTGCTTTTAAATCTTTTAATGTATCGAATTCACTTACATCTTTAGCAAATTCATCATCAATTGCTGGTAATTCTTTTACTTTTATTTCATGTAATTTAACTTTAAATGTTGCATCTTTTCCAGCTAATTCTTTTGAAAAATATTCTTCTGGGAATTTAACATTGATATCTTTTTCTTCATCGATTTTCATACCAATTACTTGGTCTTCAAATCCTGGTATAAATGTTTTGCTTCCAATTTCTAATTCATGATTTTCAGCTTTTCCACCTTCGAATGGAACTCCATTAACAAATCCTTCAAAATCAATTACAGCTATATCTTTATTTTTTACAGCTCTATTATCAACACTTACCATTCTTGCATTTTTTTCTGCCATACGGTCTAATTCTTTTTTAACATCTGCTGCAACTACTGATGTATCTATTTTTTCAACTTCTACACCTTTATATTTTCCTAATTTAACTTCTGGTTTTGTTTGAACAACTGCTGTAAATATTAAGTCTTTTCCTTTTTCCATTTGAGTTATTTCTATTTCTGGTCTGCTTACAGCTTCTATGTTGTTTTCTTTTAATTCTTTTTCGTATATTTCAGGTACTATTTCATTAAAAGTATCTTCATAAAATATTGATGATCCATATGTTCTTTCAATTATTGACATTGGAGCTTTACCTTTTCTGAATCCTGGTATGCTAAAATATTTAGCTGTTTTTTTGTAAACAGTTTTCATTCCTTCATCAAATTTTTCAGCTTCTACTGTAAAAGTTAATTTTAATTCATTTGTTTTGTCTGTTTTTTCTACTTTTATACTCATTACTATTCATCCTTTCACTCTTTAAAACTAGCTTTCTCATTATAACACATATTTTTGATTTTGCAACCCTTGATTTTTAAATTCCCCATTTTTTGGTATATTGCTACAGTTTGCATTAAATATATGGCTATAAATAGAATTTACTTAGCACTTTTTATTTTTTTTGTAATTTCATCTATTTTTGAAATTAGCATTTCTTGTCTTTTTTCAAATATTTGATTTAATGCTATATTTTTTTGTTCACTTAAGCTACAATCTACTTTGTATATATTGTAATCTTCATATACTTTTTCAATTTCTTTTATATAATTAATTTTCTTAGCATTTTCAATTGAAAATGGTTCACATAATATTATGTTTAATCTTACTTTTTGTATTTTTGCAATTTCTTTGATTTGTTCATCTAAAAAACTATAGTGATTATTATAGTCTATATATAATAATACTTCTTCACCTTTTAAAGCTTCTTCTATTTTTTTTCTCAATTGTATATATGTTTTTATATTATTTAGCTCTATTTTTTTATTGTTTTCATCTTTAAAAAATTGTTTTACGTTTATACTTTTATAATTTATATTATCTTTTTTGTCTTGTTTTTCTATTAATTCACTACTTATATCTTCATCAAAATATGCAACTGTTATTTGTTTATTTTTTTGTTTACTCCAATCCAATATATAGTCTTTTTGCTTTGTTTTTTCATTTTCTTTTTCTTCAACTTTCTTAAATCCATTTTTGTAGAAAAATAATAATGCTTTTTCATTACTTGAATTGATAGTTGTAGTTATTTGTGTTTTCTTTCTTTTTATATTATTTAATAGAATTGTACCTATGCCTTCTCTTTGTATACTGCTTTTTACTATTATCAGCCAAACTTCATTTTTTAGATTATCAACACTTATAATACCTTCAATAACACCATCTTCTGTATATAATATTGTTGAATTTATATTTTCCACTAATTTTTTTCTCACTGAAGTGTAATCATTTAATATTATTTTATTTTTTGATGGCATTCCTGATTTATTTATCTCTTCTTTCCACAGTTCCATTACATTATCTATATCTTCAATTTTTATCTTTTTTAACAAAATATATCCCTTCCTGCTCAATTTATTTTCAATAATTTAAAATTTAAATAATCTGCACTTATTAGAGAAAAATTTATGCCCCCTATATCTCCGTTAATAGCATCTTTATGTGAATTTCCATGCAAATGTCCATAATAGCATCTTTTTATATCATATTTTTTTAACACTTTGTAAAATTCTAAATGATTGTTTTCTAATAACTGTTGTTTTACTAAAGGTGGATAGTGCATAAATGCAATTATTTCTTTAGTATTATCATAATTATTAATTGCATCTTTTATTGATAGCTCTAGTCTTTGACATTCTCTATTAATCATTTTTTTGCTATTTTCAGTATCTTGAAGAGCCCAGCCTCTAGAACCAACAAAAACTTTATTTTCATATTCTATTGCATTATTATATAAAAATTCTATATTATTAAATTTATTTTCTTCTAAAAATTTTTTCATACTTGTAACTGTAGTCCACCAATAATCGTGATTTCCTTTTAATAAAACTTTTTTCCCTGGTAATTCATTTAAATATTTAAAATCTAAATATGTATCTTCTAAATGCATTGCCCATGAAAAATCACCTGGTAATACTACCATATCGTCATCATTTACTTTTGCCAACCAGTCTTGTTTTATTTTTTCAGCATGATTCTCCCAATTTTTTCCAAATATATCCATTGGTTTATCTTGACTAAATGACAAATGTAAATCTGCTATTACATATATTGACATTATTACTCCTTCTATTCTAACTTTAAATTTGGTATAGCATTTAAAGTTAAATCTGATATTTTCCCATTTATATAATTATAATATCCTGCACTTGCAATCATTGCTGCATTATCTGTACATAGTTTCATTTTTGGATAATATATTTCGTATCCTTGATTTTTTAGATTTTCAAAACTTTTTCTTATATATGAATTAGCAGAAACTCCTCCTGCTAATGCAATTTTGTTAATATTTAATTCTTTTGCTGCTTTTAATGTATTAAATAGTAGCTCTTCTGTAATAGTCTTTTCAAAACTCGCACATAAATCTGCTTTGTTTATATCTGGTGTTTTATGATGAAGATTTATAACTGCTGTTTTTATTCCACTAAAGCTAAAATCTAAATTTTCAAAACGAGTTTTAGGTAAAGTTATATTTGGTGTACCTTCTTTAGCAAGTTTATCAACTTTAGGTCCTCCTGGATATCCTAAACCTATAACTCTTGCAACTTTATCAAAAGCTTCACCTATTGCATCGTCTCTTGTTTTACCTAGTATCTCAAATTTTTTATAGTCTTTTATATGTACTAAATGAGTATGTCCTCCTGAAACAACTAAGCATAAAAATGGTGGTTTTAAATTTAAATTTGTTATATAGTTTGCTGCAATATGTCCTTCTATATGATTGGTTCCAACTAGTGGTTTATTTAAGGCGTAACTTAATCCTTTAGCATATGAAACACCTACTAATAGTGCTCCAACTAAACCTGGACCATATGTGCATGCAATCATATCAATATCATCAAATGTCATATTTGCTTCTTTTAATGCTTCTTTAGCAACATTTGATATATTTTCGACATGCTGCCTTGAGGCAATTTCTGGAACAACTCCACCAAATTGAGTATGTATTGCAATTTGAGTATTTATTACATTTGAAAGAACTTCTCTACCATTTTTCACTATGGCCACAGAAGTTTCATCACAGCTTGATTCAATTCCTAATGTTATTATATCTTTCATTTTATTCCCCTCTTAAATATTACTATAATCCAAACACTAAACTTACTAATTTCATTAATCCATAATAAATGCTAGTTATAGCTGGTGATATTATTGTTCCTGCTATTCCTGTAATCCAAATTATTAAAAATATTATATAAAATATTTGTTGATTATTTTCAAACCAATTTCTAGCATTGTATGGTAAGAAATAACTTAAAACTTTTGAACCATCTAATGGTGGTAATGGTATTAAATTAAATACTCCCAAACCTATATTTATTGAAATTATACTTTGCAAAATTGTTATAATTGTTAGTGCTGTCCTTGTATCCATAGAAGTTAATGCATTAAATTTTATTAAAACCCCATATATAGCAGAAAATACTATCGCTAATATGAAATTAGCTAATGGACCTGCTATAGAAACAATTGCTTCTGCTTTTCTTACAGAAATATTTCTATTAAAATTTCTTGAATCAATTTCTACAGGTCTGCCCCATCCAAAACCTAAAAACAATAGCATTACTATTCCTATTGGATCCATGTGTTTTAATGGATTTAAACTTAATCTTCCTTGTGATTTTGCAGTATCATCGCCTAATTTATAGGCAGCCCATGCATGAGCATACTCATGAAATGTTATTGCAATTAATACACCTGGTATACTTAATAATAAAGCTAATATTTGCCCTGGATTTGAAGCATATCCTACAAACATACTTAATACACATATTCCTAAAAATATGTATAATATTCTTTTGTCAAAATAAAACATATCTCACCTATCCTTTAAAATTAATTTACAAATGGTATTATATATTAAAATTCACATAAAGTAAAGGAGAATATTTATTTTGATAATCTCATTTCTCTTGCATGTTCTAATGCATTTTTTGTTATATCTCCACTTGATATTCTTGCAATTTCTTCTATCACTTCCGCTTCATTCAACAATTTTATATTTGTATATGTTTTTTCATTTTCTACCTTTTTACTAATAAAATAGTTTGAATCACCTTTTGCAGCAATATTAGCTTGATGTGTAATGCACAAAACTTGGTGTTTTTGTGATATTATTTTTATCTTTTCACCAACAGATTTTGCTGCTTTTCCACTTATTCCAGTATCAATTTCATCAAATATTAAAATAGGTACTTCATCTGTATCTGCAAGGACTGTTTTTATTGCTAACATTATTCTTGAAATTTCTCCACCTGATGCAATTTTAATAAGAGGTTTTGCTTCATCACCTACATTTGTAGCAATTAAAAATTCTATATCGTCTAATCCGTTTTGATTAAAATTGCCACTTTCGTCATATTTTATATCTACACAAAAACTTGCATTTTTCATTTCTAAATCTTTAAGCTCTTTATTTATTTTTTCATTTAATACTTTAGAGTATTTTGATCTCATTTTATTAAGTACACTACACTTTTCGCTCATCTTAGTAGTTAAATCTTCAAGCTCTTTTTTTAATTTATTATTATGCTCTTCTAGGTTTTCAATTGTGTAAATGTCTTTTTCTATTTGTTCCTTATATTCAATAATTTCAGATATACTATTTCCATATTTTCGTTTTAAATCATATATACAATCTAAACGCTCTTCAATTTCATTTCTTTTAGATTCATCAAATGATACATCACTATTTAAATCTGATATATCTCTTGTTAGCTCTTGTACATCATAATATATATTTTTTAAGTCTGTTAATTTATTTTTATATTCATCATCTATATCTTCAATCTTTTCAAGAGCTCTTATTGATAAATTTATACCATCTATAACACTTTCGCTTAAATTTGAATCAACTTCAGTTAAACAAGTATATATTTTTTCAGAATTCATTATTTTTTTTCTTTCATTATTTAACTCATCTTCTTCATTTTCCTTTAGATTAGCTTGTTCAATTTCGTTTAGTTGATATTTTAATAAATCTAACTTTCTTTGTTTTTCTTTTTCATCACCATAATTTTCTTTTAGCTCTTTTTTTATTTCATTATATCTATTGTATAATTTTTGATATTCATATTTTTCATTTAATAAATCTTTTCCTATAAAATTATCTAAATAATTAATGTGCTCTTGTTTAGACATAATTGCTTGATTATCATTTTGACCGTGAATATCAATTATTTTACTCATAAACTCTTTTAATTCATTTACTGTAACAAGTCTACCATTTATTTTGCATGTATTTCTTCCATTTAAAAAGATTTCTCTACTAATAATTATGTTTCCATCTATACTATTTTCATTTTGTGGCAAATATATATTTAGTTCCACTAAACAAAAATTTTCTCCTCTTCGTACTATTTCTTTTGAAAAACGACCACCACAAGCTAAATTTAATGAATCAATTATTAATGTTTTTCCTGCTCCAGTTTCTCCTGTTAAAACATTAAATCCTGTGTTTAAATCTACAGTAAGGTCTTCTATTATACCTATATTTTTTATGTGTAATGTTGAAATCATAATTAACATCCTTTCATTTACGAATATTTGTTTGTATTATATAACTTTTTTGAAAAAAGTCAAGGGTATATATATTTTTTTATAATATCTTTTTCTCTGCTCTATAATTGATGTGAATTATGGCTTTTACTAACATCATTTCGTGTTTACAATACTGATTTTAGATTGACTTTTCTTTTATTTGACTATATAATGTTGAATTAAAAATATATTTGAAATGGAGATAAAAAAATGAATGAAACATGGCTTTCTCGTACAGAAATGATGCTTGGTGAAGATGCATTAACAAAATTAAAAAAATCTAAAGTTGCTGTTTTCGGTTGTGGTGGTGTTGGTTCGTATACTTTAGATAGTTTAGTTAGAGCTGGTGTACGGAAATATTGTTATAATAGATAAAGCTTTAATAGATGTAACTAATTTAAATAGAAATTTAATGGCTGACACAAAAGTTGTTGGAAAATATAAAGTTGATGTTGCCAAGAAAAAATTATTAAATATAAATCCTGAATTAAATATAAAAATTATAAAAGAATATGTTTCAAAAGATAATTCTTCAAAATTAATTACAGATGATTTTGATTATATTGTTGATACTATTGATTCTATTCATGATAAGCTTAGTTTAATTTCAGAAGCTGTTCACAAAGATATACCTATTATTTCATCAATGGGAACTGGTGATAAATTTGATCCTACATTATTTGAAGTAACTGATATTTCTAAAACAAGCTCTTGTCCCTTTGCTCATTTATTAAAGTCAGAATTAAAAAAACTTGGAATTGAACATTTAAAGGTTATTTATTCAAAAGAAAAACCTACTCGTTTTAGGAGTACAGAATCAAGCTACAGAGCTAATGCTTCAAGCATAAGTTTTGTTCCATCTGTTGCTGGTTTAATTATTTCTAGTGAAGTTGTTAAGGATTTAATAAATTAAAATTTTATTTTTTAGATACAATAATTAAATTTATTGTATCTTTTTTGCATATTTTTTATGTTTTGGTTGAAACTAAAACTGACTTTAAAATTATTTTGCAAATTTTGAAAGGAGCGTGTTTTAAAATATGGATATAGAAAAACATTTATTACTTACAGGAAATTCTAATGTTTCGTGGAAAGATGCTATTGTAAAAACTGTTGCAGAAGCTTCTAAAACTATTGACTATTTATCTTCTGTAAAAATTTTAAATCAATATGCACATATAACTGGCAATAAAATGACTTCATATTTTGTTGATTTAGATATTACATTTTTAATTGATTCTGATAGATCATAATTTTTATAAAATTAGATATTTTACGGTTTATAGGTACAACCCAAAACCTAAATTTATTTATATGAGGTGATTTTAATGGAACCAATAAATACAAATCAGCAATATAGTGATTATGTTGATAAAAAAACACCTAACTCTCCTATTTTAAAAAATTGCTTTAATGCTTTTTGGGTTGGTGGTTTAATTTGTACAATTGGACAATTTATATTTGATTATTGCAAATTTAAAGGATTAAGTGAAACCGCGTGTTCTACTACAGTTTCTATAATTCTTATTGGTATTTCTGCTATTTTAACTAGTTTAAATATTTTTAATAAAATAGGAAAATTTGCTGGAGCTGGCTCTTTAGTTCCTATTACAGGTTTTGCTAATTCAATTGTCGCACCAGCTATAGAATATAAATCTGAAGGATATGTTATGGGCGTTGGAGCAAAAATGTTTACTGTAGCAGGTCCGGTTCTAGTGTTTGGTATTTCTAGTGCTGTTTTAGTGGGATTAATTGCTAAACTTTTTGTTGGATAAATTTTTAACATCTATTACTTAAAATAAAAAATCTGCACATTTATATGTGCAGATTGTGTAGTGAGATTGTTACATTTATTGTTACAATTTTTTGCTATTTGCATTTTACTACATTTATTTTCAAATTTCAACATTTTTTTATAAAAGGAGGATTAATTTTGGAAAAATTAGGAAAACAAACTATAAAATTTAGTAATCCTGTAACAATTTTAGAAACAGCCAGTATTGTTGGCCCTAAAGAGTCTGAAGGTCCTATGGCAAAATATTTTGATAATTGTTTAGCTGATGAGTTTTGGGGCGAAAAGACCTGGGAAAAAGCTGAAAGTAAAATTATTAAGGAAACTGTTAATACAGTAATTTCCAAGTCTAATATTTCTGCACAAGATATTGATTATTGTTTTGCAGGTGATTTATTAAATCAATGTATTTCTTCAAGTTTTGGTTTGCGAGAATTAAATATTCCATTTTTTGGAGTATTTGGAGCATGTTCTACTTTTGCTGAAAGTATATGTCTTGGAAGTGTTTTTGTTTCTTCTGGTTCTGCTCAAAATGTACTTTGTGCTACATCTAGTCATTTTTGTAGTGCTGAAAAACAATTTAGATTTCCATTAGAGCTTGGAAACCAAAGACCACCATCTTCTCAGTGGACTGTAACTGGATCTGGTGCTGCTATTTTAAGTGCTAATGGAAACGGGCCATATATTACTCATATTACACCTGGGAAGATAACTGATATGGGAATAAAAGATGCAAATAATATGGGTGCAGCAATGGCTCCAGCATTTGTAGATACATTAATTACTCATTTTAAAGATACTGGAAGAAGTCCGAATTATTATGATGCAATTATTAGCGGTGACCTTGGCCATATAGGAAAAGATATTGCAATTGACTTAGCACAATCTAAAGGATATAACATAAAGAATAATTATAATGATTGTGGTGTTTTAATGTTTGATAAACAAAATCAAGATACTCACTCTGGTGGTAGTGGCTGTGCTTGTTTAGGAACAATTTTTTCTGGATACTTTTTTAAACAATTAAAAGAAAAGAAAATACAGAAATTGTTAATGATTGCAACTGGTGCTCTTATGAATTCAACTAGTAGTCAACAAGGTGAAAGCATTCCTGGGATTGCACATGCTGTGGCTATTGAAATTTAGAAGGAAGGCTATTGCCTTCCTTTTTTATTTTTTTGCATTTTTTCATGTTTTCTTCAATATTTAAATAATCTTGTAAAATCATTTATATATTCCTTCAAATAAAATTTCTTACTGAACTGTAACAAATTATTCATATTTTTATTATTGTAATCTTGATTTTCATTACATTTTTTTACTATAATATGCAAGGAGGTATGTGTGATGAGTGAAAGACAAATAATGATTAAAATTTTAGAAAAAATGCCTGAAGATATATCTTTTGAAGATATTGTTGAGACATTATATCTAATAAATGATTTAAGAAATAGAATAGATAACTTTGACAGAAGTAAAGCACTTACAACAGAACAGTTGAAAAAGGAGATGCAATCATGGTAGTAATTTGGTCTGAACAATCTAGAAATGATTAAAAAAAACTATGTCCAAAATTCTAAGATTATTACAGAAGATAAAATTTCAGCTTATATTAATGATTTAGTCGATTATGCAAATTCTTTGGAAAATAATCCTAAGCTTGGAAAAGTACTTTACATTTACAAAAATATTAAAATTAGACAACTGTTATATAAAATGCATAGAATATTTTATTATATCGAAAATGATGAAATTATTATAATACAAGTAGTGCATACTTCAAGAAATGTTGACAATACTATAAAATATTTTAAAGATTATTTTGAATTATCATTTTAGAAAAAAACGATAGTGTAAGATAAAGTGTGTAAGTAAAAAAAACTTACATACTTTATCTTACACTATCAAATATGATAGTTTTAATAATTTATGTTAGATTAATAATATTTATTAACTTCTATTAAACATACCATAAAAGCTTAATTTTTTTGTGATTTATTATATCCATTTCTTCAAGTTGCTCTAATTTTATTTTTTCATATATTTCAATTAATTTTCTTTTTAGTGTGATTACATTATCATCTGTATAAAATTTTCTACCGTGTATAGGCTCTTTTATTATATTTTCAATTTTTTCTGTTATATCCATTTTATAATTTATATCCTCATCATTCTATTTTAGATTTTTTATTTATTGATAACTTTTTCAATAAAATTAATAAAATCACTATCATCAGCTTGACCAATTTTTTTGTCTTCTTCCGTCAAATATATATCATATTTATTAAGCTTTTTATTTATTAATATTGAACTCAAAGGATAACCTTCTTTTATATCTTTAGCAGGTTTATCTACCAAATAATATTCATTTGTAACGCCTGTATAAGTTGAAATTTTACCATTTTTTATAATTACCATACCTAATATCCATTTTGTATTTAATTTTCCATCTTTACCATATGTTTTTACAAGATTAGTATAGTAGTCAATCATTTCTTCATCATTTAATCTTCTGCCATTTATCCTTCTTACAAAAACTCCTGGTTGTTTATCTTCTGGAATTCCTTCTATATACATTGTATCATCCATAGCCATAGTAATTATTTTAGTTGCATCATAGTATGCTCTTGCTTTTATAGTTGCATTTTCTATTGCTGTTTTTCCATTTTCCTCTACATCAATGTTAATATCTATATCTTTCAATGATTTTAATAATATTCCCTTTTTTAATAATTTATCATAAAATCTATCAACTTTTGCTATATTTCCTGTTGCAAATAATATTTCCTTCATCTTTATCACCTCAAAAAAATTTTTTAATCTACTTCATATTCTTTACTTTTATAATATATTTTGCTATCTTTCATATTCATCATCTTCTCTTATATTTTTAATACATCCACTATAATCTTCGTTACGAATAAATGTATTTCTTATATAATTTAATAATCTTCTTGAAGATTCTCTATCGTAACAATTTGTAAATAACAAATCAAAATTTTGTTTAGACGTTTTAAGAAATTGTTCACTTTCATAATAATCTCTTAATCTTTTTTCATATTCGACTTTTGATGTTGTTCTTAACCTCAATACCTCTTTTAACTGTTCTTCTGAGCTTGGACGAACAAATATAGAAAAAATATTCAAACCATTTCTTTTTAATTCTTCTATACTTTTATATGAAATATTGATAATTCTCAATCCTTCAGTATTAACTAAATCTCTTTTGTACCAGGCATATTTATTACCGAAAAATTCCTTTACTAATATTAATTCCCCCGCTTTTTCCAATTGTTCCAATTCTTGTTCTGTCATAAAATGACCAGATTTTCCGTCTACTTCATTTTTTCTTTTAGGTCTAGTTGTTAATCCTATTATTTCTGTAATATTGGGAAAATTTTGTCTTATCTCATCTACTAAAAAAGTTTTTCCAGCAGCTGAAGGACCAGAAATAGTAATAATACTTGGTTTCATTTAACTAGTTCTCCTTATTATTTATTTTTTTATATTTAGTTGCTATAGCACATACAATGGAATCTGTAAATTCATCAGTTCTTGTATAAGCTCCTCGTGTAAGTAATCCATTAGTACCTATGGTACTTATTTCATCATCTGTCCTTCCCACAAATTTCGCAACAACTTCTGATAATCGTTGCGATTTATCAGTTTTTTCTATAATTTCATCTGGTATTTTTATTTTTGCACTACATCCATAATAATATTCATTTTCAACTTTATTATAAATAACTGTCCATCCACAGAGAAAACTACCATATGTTGTTTTTGATAATATTCCTTCCATTGCAATATACAAGTTACCATTTTCATTTTGACTAATAGCATCTTTAATTCTGTGAAGGCATCCTTTTATTCCTTCTTCATCACTTATTGGTGTTTCTGACACATTTGAATTTGTTTCTAAAGACTTTATTTCGAAATCTTTAAAATATTGCATCATTACATTTTTTACTGCTTCATTTTTTGCTTTATTTTTTGAGCAAACAATTATTAATTTATTATCATTTTGCATTTTCTATACTCCATTTCATAAATTCTGTTTTTGGTATTTTTTTACCTAAATTATATATATCATCTAAAACATCTTGACCATTTTCTATTTCAGGCATTTTTTGCAAATTAGAAATTTCTTTAGACTTTTCCATACTATCTGCAATATTAGATGTTTTGTCATATATTTGTGTAAAACTAGAATGCATAGCTACATATCCTGGTTTTATCTTTTTATTCAAATCTTTACATAGCAAACTTGCCAATAATTCGGTTACTATGCTAAAAAATCCCATATCATATGGTAATCCAGTAACAATATCTGTACTACGACTTTGTACATCACAATTTAGTATATTATTTTCCATTCTAAACAAAATACCAATAGTACAAGGGAAATCTCTGGTTTCAACTTTATGCTGAATTCCATTAATATTAATCAGGGCTTTTCTCGTATCTATATTAGCAATAAACTGCTCTCTTATCCATTGTAGTTGTGTTTTGTTTTCTTTCGTAAGTTGATGAAAAACATAATATCCATAATTTGAATTAATACAGTTATTTTCATCACAAATTTTCGCCCAGAACTTAGATGCATTAACAAGACCATAACCATATTCCCCATTTATGTTTAGCGATCCCAAAAAATATGCTAATAATTCTCTTGCAAAATATGGAATAGCTTTTTCTGAACGTAAAGTATGCACACGGTTTCTACAATCTGTTAGTACATATGTAACATTATTTGCCTGCAATGCACCACCAGAATGCGCTTTTATTCTATGACCACTTTCCTTTATATGCGACACACCTTTTTTTACAAGATTATCAATAGATGATTCAATTATAGTTAGTTCTTCATACATTTTACTCACCTCCCTTACTTACCTTTCAAAAAATAAATCATGTATGTATTTAAACACACCAAAATTATTTTAAATAAATATTTTTTTGCATTATACTATTTCTTTTACATTATGTCAACATTTTTTCCACATTTTTTCGTATTATTTCCGCATTGCATGTCAAATTTTGTCGTTTTTTAGCATCTATTTAATATATGTATTTTTTCTTACGCATTGGAAATACTAGCGTTGTAAGTTTTATATGCTGTTTGTTTGCGAGTTTAATCGGTTTTAAATTCGTTTATTTTTTTATAATTATATTATATATTAATAAAAGGTGATTATATGAATAGAAAAAAATCTGAACTAAATATAAAATATGGTCAAAAGTTAAAAAAAGCTCGAGAATCTCTAGGATTAACACAAGAAAAGGTAGCTGAATATTTAGGCTTAGGTCCTCGATATATAAGCGATATTGAACGAAATAAAACTAAAGGAAGCATTGATACTTTAATAAAACTTTGTAATATTTATAATCTAACTCCCAATGATTTATTAAATGAATACATTTACTTTGATGTTGAAACAAATAATATAGAGCTATCTGCTTTTTACTCATTAAATAAAGAAAATCAACAAATTATATTAGATTTAATAAAATTTTATAATCAAAAGCAGAAATAAAATCAAATATTATTATTTAATATCTATACTATTGTTATGTCCGCAAAATAAACATATGAATGCATATATACTTATATGTTTATTTTTTTAGAAATTTTTTCTTTATACCATCATTAATTCATATATTTCAATTATCAAGAAAAATCTTTTTCATGATTTTCCTCAATTTTACCCGTATATATTATTTGCCTCATCTGATAATTCTGTTTTTTGATTTTATTTGGTCTTATTTTGATTCTTATTACATTTTTACTATAATATAAATAATTAAATATTATATGCAGAGAAGTATTTGTAATTAGTGAAAGACAAATAATAACTAAAAAATATTCCCAAAATTCTAAGATTATTACGGAAGATAAAATTTGTAAGAGAATAAAAGATAGCATTCATTTATATCATTGCTATCTTTTATTTTTTATACTATAAAAAATATCATGCTAACATTGAAAATTTTTTTATTTTTTCAAATTTCAATATTATCATTTATTATTTCTTCAATTTTAGTATTAACATTGTTATTTCTCCAATATTATGGTTACTGGACCATCATTTAATAAACTTACTTGCATATTAGCACCAAATATTCCATTTTCCACTTTTTTAACATATTTCTTACATTCATTTATAAAATATTCATATAATTCATTTGCTATTTTAGGCTCTTCAGCTTTTACAAAACTTGGTCTATTTCCTTTTTTACAATCTGCATATAATGTAAATTGAGAAACAATTAGCAATTCTCCATTTATATCTTTAATAGATAAATTCATTTTTTTATTTTCATCATTAAATACTCTTAAATTACATAATTTTTCTGCAAGAAAATCTGCTTGCTCTTTTGTGTCTCCTTTTCCTACACCAAATAATACCAAAAAACCTTTTTCAATTTCACCTACTACATTTTTTTTCAACTTCTACCTTTGCATTTGATACTTTTTGTATTACTAATTTCATAACAATATACCTCACAATTTTTTTCTTTTTTATAAATTTTTCATTATGTAACTAAAATATCAAAAATAATACTTAATCAATCTTTATATATTTACTTAACCAATTTCTTACCTCATTATCATTTTTTAATGTATCAACATTGGGGTTTATCACTGCATAAATTTTTCCTTCTTTTACAATTACTATAGACCCTTCTGAATTTTCTAGTTTTTTTAAATCAAGATTTGATCTTTGAATTGCTACTTCTCTTCCGTCCATATGTTCATATAAATAGCCATAACCTTTTTGTTTTAAAATCTTTGCTGCACCATCAGCAACAGAATATTCTCTTTCCTCACATTCCTTAGTATATCTTATTATAACAAAAGATTTTTTATTTGCTATTAACTTATTATAAATATTAGCTTGAGTATTTAATGCTTCTTCTAGTTCTTGTTCATACCTATCACGCTCACTCTTCCATCGTTCATTAGCTCGTTTACTTCCATCTGGTAGAACATCATAGTAACCTTCTTTATAGCTTCCATCTGGATTTTCTGTAGAATTCTCAAATTTTTTTGCTATTTTATCACTATCATATAATGCAAATTCATTAGCTTCATTAGATATATCATCTAAAATTATCTGATTACTTGTATCTTTTTTCTTTACAACAACATCACATGAAACTCTTTTATTACCGTTAACTAATTTTGAAGTTATAACTGCATTACCTTCATGTACTGCCTTTACTAACCCATCATTACCTACAGTTGCAATAGATTCATCACTACTCATCCATTCAATTTCTTTATTTGTTGCATTATTTGGTACAACAATAGTATTTAATTTAAATGATGTACCTTCTTCAATTTCAATTTTTGAAGTACTAATTTTTAATTCTGTAACACTAATATCTGGCTCTTTATATTTATCTGACTTAGTTAAATCTTTAAATTCTATTTTGTGGTATGGAACATTATCAAAATTATATGATACTTCTCCATTTACTTCATTTTTTGTACTAATGCTATGTTTTCCCTTATAATACCAATAGCCTCCTACATTATAGATTTTATTTTCGTCCCATCCCATTGATACTAAAAAATTTTTTGTCATTCCTGCATAGCCTCCACCACCACACATTAGAAATATAACTTTATCTTTAGGAAAAATTTGCTCTATTATATCCATTGATTCTTTATAATTTGCATAATATGTTCCATTGTCTTCATAAAACAATGTAGTACCTGTATAAGTGTCACCAACCTCACTTGGCAATCCACTAACTGGAATTATGTATGGTAATGGAATTACTTCAAATCCATCAACATAACCTGATAAATATCTATCTCCACCAATTGCTTCAAAATTACCTGGATCCTCTAACATTCTCATATCTCTATATACAGAATCTTCTCTACCTAAATATTCATCAATTGTATCTTCATTTATATTTTTATCAATACCAAGTTCGCCTCTTGCTCCTCCTGTAATTTCTGGCTTAGGTAACTCCTTTACATTATTACTTATTACTTCATTATTATTTGAATTATTTTTTTTATTTATAATATAAAAAGACACTATACCAATTATAATGCAAATAATAACTACTACTCCAATTATAATACAAGACTTTTTTTTTATTTTCCCCAATTCTTTATTTTCCTCCAATTCTTTATTTTCTTCCAATAATACTATTTGCTGCTACAATCATAATATCATCATCTATATTTCCAGTTTTAAATTTTTCATCAACCTCTATTGTATATACATTGTTTGTTATATCTGCAACGATTCCTGATTTTCCATTATTTAGCTCTACATGATCATCTTCATTTATTTCTACAATCATTGGATTAATTTCATCAGACTCATTTTCCAAATCCATTAAAATATCTAAAATTTCATCATATTTTTCTTCTAGTAAATAAATATTTTCATCAGCACAGTTATCATTCATATATTCCATAATTTTGTGCTCAATTTGGTAAATTTCCTCACAACTATAATCCCTATCTTCAATTATAATACCAGTTTCTTCACACAGGTTAACCTGATCATCATTTAAATAATCTTGTAAAATCATTTATACATTCCTCCAAATAAAAATTTCTATATTTAGATTAGCACAAATGTTACTTTTAGTCAATTGATTTAGAGCATAAAAAAATGCGCAATACTGCGCATTTTTACTATGTTTTAAATTTATTTTTTTTCTAATTTAATTTTTTACTACATCTCCAGATTTTAAATACATATTTGGATCTATTTGCTCTCCGTTTTTTAATATTTCAAAGTGTAAATGTGATTCATCTAAAATTTCAAATGATGCTGTATTTCCAACTGTTCCTATTGTTTGTCCTGATGTTACTTTTTCTCCTTCTTTTACAAATTCAGCTGTCAATAAGTTTGAATATACTGTTGAAAACCCATTTGTATGTTCAATTACAACTGTTAGACCATAGCGTGGATCTGTTTTTATTGCCTTTACAGTTCCATCTGCAGATGCTTTTACTACTGTTGTTTTTTCAGCTTTTATATCTATTCCTGTGTGTGTTATCCATTCACCTAATGTGTTTGAATATACTAATTTATCTTTTGCATATTCTGTTAAGACCTCACCTGTTACTGGATATTTGAATGTTGGATTGACACTTTTTTTATCTTCTGTTTTATCTGTACCTTTTTTATTTTGATTTTCTGTATCATTTGATTTTTTTGATGTTGTATTTTGAGCTGATTTATCACTTGTTGTGTTTTCTGTTTTATTGTTTTTAGTAGTTACATTTTTAGAATCATTTTCTGTATTTTTATTTTCTTCTACTTTTGCAATTTCTTCAAAATCTGTTTGCTCTGCAACATTTACTTCGTTTTCAACAACATTAGTACTTGATGATACTGATGGAAAATCTTCTGCTTTTGCAACTTTGTCATCTTGCTTTTGTGCTATTACTATGCACGCAACTATAACTCCAATTAATAATACAGAAACAGCTACTCCTATTTTATAAAATTTGTTATTATTCATCATAAATTATTTCCTCCTTACTTTTTCTTTAGTTAAAGTATTTCCAAGTTTTATAAATTTATGCAGTTATATATCAACAATTTCTATTCCTGTATAAAAATGGTTTATAATTTCTGTATACGAAGCACCTTGTTTTGCCATTGCATCAGCACCAGTTTGACTCATTCCAACTCCATGTCCATATCCAATTACTGAAAATTTTACCTTATCACCATCAATCTCACATTTAAAATTAGCAGATTTTAAACCAAATAAAGTTCTTACTTCAACACCTGATAAACTTTTATTACCTATTAAAACTGTTTTTGCTCTTCCAGCATCTGTATGCTCAGTAATTTTTATACATTCAGAATTATTCCAATCAATACTAAAATCTGAATATTTTCCCTTCATTTTATTTTCAAAATCTGCTTTTGTTAATTCTACTTCAGAGCTATATTGAGAATATGCATCTTCACCAGCAGTTTCTACAACTTGCAAATATGGATAATTTGTTCCTCCCCAAACATTGACTGGTACTTCGGTTTTTCCTCCGCTATTAGAATGAAAAAAAGCATCAATAGCTTCTCCATTATATTCAATTACCTTTCCCTTTGTAGAATTAACCGCTTCTTCAATTTTAGCCCAATTACTTTCCTTCTCCTCATCACTCCATTTACTCATTCTTTCATCTTTAGAAAGCCATGCTTGACAACAAGCTGATGAAGTGCAAATTGATCCATCACCATGCTTTTCAGAATTATGTGTTATTGTGTATATTGTGTATGTTCTTGCAACTACTGCTTGCGCCTTCAAAGCTTCCATTTCATAACTAGCAGGCATTTCAGCACAAACAACACCGATACAAATATTCATCTAATGCCACACTAGTAGTTTCATTCGTTTTTGTATTTATTAAATTAATAGTCCCATATTTTTTATAATCATAAGGCGGATAATACTTTTCTGATCCTATATTTTCAGTGCTCTTTGAGGTTTCAATAGATGAAAACCTTGTTGTTAATATTACTGGGAACAAAAAAATTAACCCTATTATAATTACTATGTATAAACAAATTTTTTTCATATTACATCCTCTAACCTGTAGAGCACAATTTATGCTTCATACTACTTAATATTTTCTTTTCTAATCTAGACACCTGAACCTGAGTTACACCCAATAACTCTGCTACTTGTGACTGTGTCTTTCCTCTGTAATATCTAAGCATTATTATTTTTTTAGATTTTTCATCTAATCCCTCTATAAGTGTTTTTATAGTTATTTTATTTACAATGTCTTTTTCCTGATCAACATTACTTTTTAATTTATCCATAATTGTCAAATCATCAGAATCATTTACTTTTCTGTCAATAGATTCAACTGTATTGTTTGAATCCATTGCAATTACGATATCTTCTTTCGATACTTTTAAAAGCTTTGCCAGCTCTTCTATTTGTATATCTCGTCCTTTTTTAGTTATATATTCATTTTGTATTAGTTTAATTTTATATGATAGTTCTTTTATACTTCGACTAACCTTTACCGGTCCATCATCTCTTATAAATCTTTTTATTTCACCTAATATGTATGGTACTGCATATGTTGATAATTTTACTTCATAATTTGTATCAAATCTTTTTATTGATTTAATAAAACCAATACAACCAATTTGATATAAATCTTCTATTTCATAACCTCTATCCTTAAATCTTGTGACTATACTCCAAATTAAATTTGAGTTCTCAGTAACTAGTTTTGTCATAATTTCTTTATTACCAGATTGAGCTTTTAAAATATCTTCAACTTTATTCTCATACATAAAAAAGATTATCTACCTCCAATTTCTGCAAGGTCTAGCTCTTTTTCTTCTTTTTCTTCAGGTTTTTTTATTAATTTTTTCATAGTTATTTTTGTACCTAATCCAACCACAGATTCAATATTTACTTCATCCATAAAACTTTCCATTATTGTAAATCCCATACCAGATCTTTCTAAATTTGATTTAGATGTATATAATGGCTTTCTAGCTAGCTCAATATTTTCAATACCTTTACCTGTATCAGAAATTTCAATTTCTATAGTATTAGCAAAAATTTTTGAAATTATTTTTATAATTCCACTCGAATTTTCATATCCATGAATAATACAATTTGTTACAGCTTCAGATACAGCAGTTTTTATATCTGCAAGCTCTTCTATTGTTGGATCTAATTGAGAAACAAATGCAGCAACAGCTATACGTGCAAATGCTTCATTATTAGATTTACTCACAAATTCTAATTTCATTTCATTTTCATATAACTCATTCATATAATTTTTATCCTTATAATTTATTTAGGTTTTTATGGTTTTACCTATAAACCATTTATTTTTATTATAATACTTTGCTATCTATTATTGGAATTATTTTTACAACTCCACTCATTTCAAATATTTTTTTTATACTTTGTTTTACATTTTTCATTTGAACTATTCCGACCAAACATATTGACCATTTTATATCTTCCAATTATCATTCCTATTCCTGCACTGTCCATGAAAGACACTTTATTAAAATCAAATATAACTTTTCTAGGCATATATCGCGTAATGTCATCATCAATCAACCTCCTCATTTTTTCTGTACTATGATGGTCTATCTCTTCTGTAATTTCCACCAATAGGGTTTTGTCTTTTTGTAAAAAAACACTATTCATATTATTCCTCCTTGAAATAGATTGATTCATATTATATTCTCTTTTGCTCAATTTTTACAGAGCGAAAACAGGGAAGTTTTGGCGATTTATGAGAAGTTTTCGAGTTTATTCGACACTAGATGATTACTTAATCTTTTCAAATAAAATTTTACAAATCAAAAATTATATGATATAATAATAGAACAGCAATTTGCTGAATACTGCAAAGGAGGTTAAAATGGATATGATTGATTTATTTCCATTTTTAACTTGCAACGAAACTTATGAGGCAGCACTGCGGAAATACATCGCTACACTGCTGGCCGCTGGCCCAGCAAGCCGAAACATGGCAATTGTTTTGCAGGAATACAATCACAAGGAGTCAAGATCCTTCGTGAACTTTGTTGAGAAGCAGGAGGAGCAAATCTCCGATATCTTGAAAAGGATCGTTCCCGTAAATTATTGCGTATATGGACGTAAAAAATCCTTATATTCTTACTGTGAGAAACTGAAAAAGGCAAACGATGTCCGTGATGTCAAAGATATCTATGCAATTAGAGTTGTCCTTGATGACTCCACAATTGGTGTAGAAAACGCCATCGATTTTTGCTACATTATCGCAAAAACTTTGATTGATTACTATCAAAGCAAAAACTTCACGGTTGACTTTTTAACGGAAAAGTCATCTGATAAATTGGACGACAATGTACAAATCTATGTTCCCAAAACTGAGGATGTTTTACGGATTATATCCCCGGATTACCAGAGCTATATCAAGGATTATATATCTAAGCCCAAATCCAATGGATATCAATCCATCCACATCCGTGCTCAGCAGAACGGAAAAAGTGTTGACATCCAGGTTCGTACATCAACGATGCACGAATACAGTGAATATGGCGGTGCCAGCCACGACAAAATTTATAAGCCTCCAATTTCATTTGATTTGCTAAAGCAAATTCATATGGAAGGATTGTCTTATACTGAAAACGGTATAACTGAAGATAAGTTTGGATTGTTCAGACCCCTTCCGATTGGAACTCTTTAATTATGGTCGCTCACTCATAAGTAAACAACCCCCTGTGCAATGCACAGGGGGTCTTTTTTTATTAAATATTTTTTAATCTTTCATTTACACTATCAAGCATTTCTTGATATTTAGTAAGTTTTGCTTTTTCCTCATTAATTTTTGCTTCTGGTGCTTTATTTACAAAACCTGGGTTTGATAACATTTTGGTTGCTCTTGCTACTTCTGATTCTAATTTTGTTTTTTCATTTTGCAATCTTTCTTTTTCTGCTTCTAGATCTACTAAATCTTCAAAAGGCATAAATACTTCAATTCCATCTGTTACAACAGATACTGCGTTTGATGGAATACCATCTTTATTATTTTTTAATTCTATTGATTCTGCAAATCCTAGCTTATTAAGTATAGATTCACTTTCATTAATTAAATTTTTGTAATTTTCTGTTACAACAATTAATTTAGATTTTCTTGATGGGTGTACATTCATATTGTTTCTTATATTTCTAATACCAATTATTACATCTTTTAGTTTTTCAATTTCTTGCTCTTCTTTTTGGAATGCATATTTTTCTTCAAATTTTGGCCATTCAGCTGTCATTATTGTTTCATCATCATTATATAATTTTGTGTAAATTTCTTCTGTTATAAATGGCATTACAGGATGTAATAATTTTAATGAGTCTTGTAATACTTTGTTTAATGTAAATTGTGCTGCTTTTCTTGTTGTAGATGTTTTATCATATAAACGAGTTTTGCAAATTTCAATATACCAATCACAAAATTCATTCCAAATGAAATCATATATTTTTTGTGTTGATACACCAATATCAAAATTATCAATATTATTTGTAACTTCTTTTACTAATGTATTTAATTTAGATAAAATCCATTTATCCTCTTTACATAGGTCTTTTTCATCATATATACCATCATAATCTTCTAAATTCATTAAAACAAATTTTGAAGCATTCCATAATTTATTTGCAAAGTTTGAACTACTTTCTAATTTTTCAGGCATATATCTTATATCATTTCCTGCTGTAATTCCTAAGATTAGTGAAAATCTTAAAGCATCTGTACTATATTCATCTATTACCTCTAATGGATCAATTCCATTTCCAAGGCTCTTAGACATTTTTCTTCCTTGACTATCACGAACTATTCCATGGATAAATACATTATCAAAAGGTTTCTTTCCTGTATATTCTAATCCAGAATAAATCATTCTTGATACCCAAGCTTGAATAATATCATATCCTGTTACTAATGTGTCTGTTGGATAGAATGTCTTAAAATCTTCTGCATCTTCATTTGGCCAACCAAGTGTTGAAAATGGCCATAATGCTGAACTAAACCATGTATCTAGTGTATCTTCGTCTCTTGTAAATTTTGTACAACCACATTTTGGACATTTATCTGGTGTTTTGTCAAGAACTACTATTTCACCACAATCTTCACAATAGTAAACTGGAAGTTGGTGACCCCACCAAATTTGACGTGATATACACCAATCTTTTATATTATTCATCCAATTAAAGAATGTTTTTTCATATCTTTTTGGTATAAATTTTACATCATCATTTTTAACAGCTTCTATTGCTGGTTTAGCAAGTTCAGACATTTTTACAAACCATTGATCTGATATACGTGGCTCTATTGTAGAATGACATCTATCACATTTTGCAACATTATGTGTATAGTCTTCGATTTTTATTAATGCTCCAATTTCTTGTAATCGCTCTACAATTTTTGTTCTTGCATCATATATATTCATTCCTGCAAAATCTGGATGTAAATCATTCATAACTAAATTTTCATCAAATACTTCTATTACAGGTAAGTCATGATCAAGACCTGCTTGATAATCATTCATATCATGTGCTGGTGTAACTTTAACTGCCCCTGTTCCAAATTCCATTTCAACAAATCTATCACCAATTATAGGAATTTCCTTGTTCATTATTGGTAAAATACATGTTTTTCCAATTAAATGCTTTAGTTTTTCATCTTTTGGATTTACTGCTACTGCTGTATCTCCAAGCATTGTTTCTGGTCTTGTTGTTGCAACAACTAAATATTCGTCACTATCTTTTACTTGATATTTAATATGCCATAAATGTGTTGCTTCTTCTTTGTATTCGATTTCAGCATCAGATATTGATGTATGACACCCTGTACAGTAGTTTATCATACGTTTACCTTTATAAATATATCCTTTGTCATATAAACGCTTGAATGCAGTATATACTGCCTTTGAAAGTCCTTCATCTAATGTAAATCTTGCTCTTGACCAATCACATGAACAACCTAGCATTTTTTGTTGTGATACTATTGTTCCTCCATATAATTTTGTCCAATCCCAAGCTCTATCTAAGAATTTTGCTCTTCCTATATCAGATTTTTTTAATCCTTCTTCTTTCATTTGAGCAACTATTTTTGCTTCTGTTGAAAGAGCTGAATGGTCTGTTCCTGGAAGCCATAATGTGTTATATCCTTGCATTCTTTTATATCTTATGAATAAATCTTGTATTGCTGCATCTAATGCGTGACCCATATGTAATTTACCTGTTACATTTGGTGGAGGCATTACTATTGAGTATGAAGGTTTTGTTTTATCCATACTTGGTTTAAAATATCCTTTTTCATCCCATTCTTTATATAATTTTTGTTCAAATTGTTTTGGATCATATTTATCCATTAGCTTATGATTTTTTTGCATTAATATCACTCCTTTTATTTATTTTTATTTATATTTAAATTTTTTATAAAAAATTTTTTGCAAACGTAAAACGCAAAAAAACTCATCCTGTATAAGGACGAGTTTTTTCGCGGTACCACCTTAATTAACAAAAACATATTTTTAATTTATGTTTTGTTATCTTTACAGCATATAACGGTGCTACCGAATATATCTAAATCTTTTTTTAAATTTTTTCAATATATTAACTCAAAAGCTACCTTCGATTTTCTTTACTATAAGGAACTTTCAGCAGGTTATTCCTTTTCTCTTTCTAGTTAGTTTAAATCTACTCCTCTTTTTCTTCGTTTTTTTATGTACTTGTATATGTTAACATATTATTTATGTTTATGTCAATAGTAAAAAAAAATTTTTGTATATATTTTTTTACCTCTACATTACAGTTCACACTTTTTTATAGTTCATTTTGAAGATATTATGACATAATAGCTTCTACACTATTTTATAAATTGTGTAATATTTCTATGGCAGGATTAAATGTTATAAAAACTATTGATAATCCTATTAATGAGATTATTAGACCAAATATTTTTAAGGTTTTTGTGCCTTCATTTATATCTTGAAAACTAAATAATTTTTTTGTTAGTTTTCGTGCATCATATATGCTTATTATACCTATTATTGTAAATATTAGTCCTAATATTGTAAAAACTAATTCCATTTTTTTACATCCTTTTTACTTTATTTTTAAAATTCTTCATCATAAAATTTTACAGTATATCTGCATTCGTATGATTCATTTGGTTTTAGAGTTATTATGTTTGTTTTTTCTGCAAATATTCCTGTGCTTTTTATTGTATCTGATACTCCATGCCATGGCTCTATACAGATGAATGGTGCATTTGGTTTTGACCATACTGCCAAATATGGAAATTCTGAAAAGTCCATTGTTAATATTGGCTTTTCTCTATATTTATTTTTTAGGCTTATTTTTGAAGATGTTAGGCCTTTCATTATTATTGCATCATTTTTAAAAGAGTCTCTTCCTAACATTATTCTTCTTTTATCTGCCATTATGTTTTTTGCATATTCTGTTCCTGTTAATCCATCTACTAAATATAAAAAATGAATTTTATCTTCATCTTCTTCAAATTCTAGATAATAATTTCCTTTTCTCATTTGATCTGGATCTATTACAAATGCAGGATGTCCTCCTATGCAAAATGGCATATTTGTTTTGCCTGTATTAATTACTTTGTATATTGTTGTTAATTTATTTGCATCCATTCTGTATGTATTATATAACTCAAAATCGAATGGATATCTTGCTTGAGTTATTCTATTACTTTTTAATACATATGAATGAAAATTGTCTAATTTTGTTACTGGTTCGTATTCTAAATCTCGTGCAAATCCATGCCTAAATATTTCATATGTTTTCCCATTTATTATTGTTTGATTTCTTTTTAATTTTCCTACTATTGGAAACAATACTGGTGAATGTCGTTTCCAAAAGACTTTTCCGTTTTCGTCAACACAGTTTGCACCTTGGTGAATTCGCTCTGTGCCATTTAATTTAAAACTTATTAGCTCTCCGCCACTTTTCGATGTTACCATTTGTGTTTGCATAATATTGTCTCCTTTATATAATAATTTTCCTATATAATATATTGTTTTTTCGGGCAAAAGTCAAGTGTTTTCAAGCTCTTTTGGAATTTTTTTGAATAAAAATTTGCACTCTATATGTTTAAAATAATCTGTTTCGAAAATATTATAATATCTTCTATACTGCTTTACAAACAATAAAAATAATTGCACAGTACTACATTTCTATTCTTCCACTAAATTTTTCATCAACTAATTTTTTTAAACCTTTATTCTGTTCTTGCTCAAGCTTACTATCTGTTTGTTCTATTTGCATTGTTAGTGATTGTACTTCTTTTAGTATGTCCATATCCTCAAATAAATTTGCTATCTTAAATTCTGGTAAACCATGTTGTTTAGTTCCAAAAAATTCTCCTGAACCTCTAAGCTCTAAATCTTTTTCTGCAATTATAAATCCATCACTTGTTTTTTGCATTATTTCCATTCGTTTTTTTGCAATTTCTGAATTACTATTGTATTTTAATATACAAAATGATTGATATTCTCCTCTCCCTACTCTTCCTCTTAATTGATGTAATTGAGCAAGTCCAAATCTTTCTGCATTTTCTACAACCATTATACTTGCATTTGGAACATTAACACCAACTTCAATTACTGTTGTTGATATTAGAATGTCAATCTCTCCATTTTTAAATTGTTCCATTATTTCATCTTTTTCTTTTGGTTTCATTTTTCCATGCATATATTCTACTCTTAAATCACTAAATATTTCATTTTTGTATTTTTCTGAAAGTTCCATTACAGATTTTGCATTTATTTCTTCATTTTCCTCTACTAATGGACATACTATATATGCTTGTCTTCCTTCTTGCACTTGTTTTCTTACAAAATTATTTACACGTGTTTCCATACCTTTTGTTACAGCATATGTTTCTATTTCTTTCCTATTTGGAGGTAATTCATCTATTATTGAAATATCTAAATCTCCATATAAAATCAATGCTAATGTTCGTGGTATCGGTGTTGCTGTCATAACTAATACATCTGGATTTTGACCTTTTGCTACAATTTTGCTTCTTTGTCTTACTCCAAATCTATGTTGCTCATCTGTAACTACTAATCCTAAATTTTTGAAAATTACGTTTTCCTCTAATATTGCATGAGTTCCTATTAAAATATCAATTTCTCCATTTTGTAATCTTTCTAGTATCTCTTCTTTTTTCTTTTTTGTTACACTACTTATTAATAATTCACATCTTATTCCATATTTTTTTAACATATTTGAAAAGCTTTCTAAATGCTGTGTGGCAAGAATTGATGTTGGAGCCATTATTGCAACTTGATATCCAGATTTTACTGCTTTATATGCAGCTATTATTGATACTACAGTTTTTCCAGAGCCAACATCTCCTTGTAATAATCTATTCATTGATTTTTGACTTTCCATATCATTATCAATTTCTTCTAAAACTTTTAATTGGGCCTTTGTTAATTTAAATGGTAATTCATTTATTACATCAGACATTTTAATATTTTTACTATACTCAATTCCCTTTTGCTCTTTTTTCCAATTACTCTTTAAGTTTAATAGGGCAAGTTGCATTATTAAAAGCTCTTCAAATACTAATCTTCTACGTGCAAGTTTAAAGTCTTCAAAAGTATGTGGTTTGTGAATATTTTGAATTGATGTATTTAAATCTAACAAATTATATTGTTTTAATATGTACTCTGGCATGTTGTCTTCTAGTTCATTATCTATTTGTGATAATGCATTTTCTATTATATTTCTTAAAGTATTTTGAGGAAGACTAAATGTTGTTGGATAAATTGGTACTATTTTTCCTGTATGTTTATTTGTATTTTTTGAATCAAATACAGGCGAATTCATTTCTGCTCTTGATGCCTTTTTATGTACTTTTCCAAAAAAACTGTATTTTTCACCATATATAAATTGCTTTTTTAAATATGGTTGATTGAACCATGTTATGTTACATATTCCTGTATCATCTCTTACAGTTAATTTGTACATTGTCATATTTTTTCTTATTTTTAGCTCTACTATTCTTGATACTACAATTGCCTCAATTAGCATATCTTCTCCATCTATAGCATCTATTATTTTTTTGGGCTTGCTTCTATCTTCGTAATCTCTTGGGTAATATGTTATAAGATCTTTCAATGTAAAAATTCCTAATTTATTTAAAGATTCTACTCTATTAGGGCCAACTCCTTTTATGTACTTTACATTATTATCTAAATCTATCATTTTATTTTTTCCTTATGTGAAATATTTGGGTTTTTAGTTGGATTTTCCCATAAACCATCTGTGTATCTTGTACAATATTAATATTACATTTAAAATCATTATTTTCTATTAGAAAGTATTATTACATATTTTTTATAAAAAGTAAACATTTGTGTGGTATTATTTTTTATATTTTTACTAATATTCTAGCACAAGTAGTTTACTGAAAATTTTTTCTATTAAGAAAAAAAGTAAGTTAATTCAGCTTTTTAAATGATTCCTGCAATAATAGGCACAATAAAAGCATCGTACTCTATAAAATAGTGTACGGTGCTTATTTTTAATCATCTTCTTCATCTTCTTCATTTATATCAAGTGATTTTATTTTATTTTCAAAATTTCTTCCTTTGTTATTTGTTTTTTTATTGCTTATTTTGGTATCGTTAACATTTGGTGCATCATCCGCTTCTTCAATAATTTTTTCCTTAACAATTTTTTCTTTTTTCTTTTTAATATTTCCATCATCTTCATCATATGTTTTCTCCTGCTTTACTTTAATATTATAATCATTTGAATCTGCATCATCTTTTTCGTTTTCAGTACTGTCATACTCTAAATATTCATTTTCAAAATTTTCTTCATCATCCCAATCTAAATCATCGTCGTACTCATCATACTCTTCATATTCTTCTTCTTTTTTTTGATTATCTAATTTTTTATTAAAAAGTTGATTAATTTTTTCTATAGCATCTGGAACATATTCTACTAGTTTGTCTAATACTGATGCGTGTGTTGCTTCTAATAATTTTACTGAATCATTTTGAACTATTAAAAATGCTACTGGAGTTATATTAACACCTGCACCACTACCTCCTCCAAATGGTAATCTGTAGTTTATATTTTCTTCTTTTTCTTTTCTGTTGTATGAATTTACTGTTTCATCATTAAATTCACAGCCACCTGCTGCGAATCCAAATCCAACTTTTGAAATTGGTATTATTACAGTATTATTTAGTGCTTGTATTGGGTCTCCAATTATTGTATTTACGTCTATCATTTCTTTTATACTGTTCATTGCAGTTACCATAAGACCATCTATTGGATGTTTCATTTCCATTTACATCACATCTCCATTTCTTAAGATTTTTATACAATATACTGATAATATGCACCAAATTGGTTGTTATTATACAGTCTAATTTAATATTTAAAATCTTTTGATTTACATATAATGGATTAATCACGTATTTAAAATTTTTTAAATTAATCTTTACATTTGTAAATTTTATAAAAAATGCTATTATGTTTGATAATATGAATACTGCATATGAAGTTAAAATACAGTCTGTTGTTGATATATCTATTTTTAAATCTAACTTTTTTAAATTTAATTTAATATCTTTTAAAATTAAATATATTTCCTTAATAAACCTTGTTTTATTTTTTGATAAATTTTTAAATTGTTTTTGAATTCTTTTATTTTTTATATATTTTTTTCTTTTTTTAGTTAAATCTATCTTTGCAATCAATATTGATTTTAATACATATATTTTTAAATATGATTTAAAACTCATATCTTTTATAGATACACATAGTCTTAATTCTGTTGTCGCTATGAGCACAATTATAATTACAAGAATAAAAAATACTAGTAACATATATGATTTTCTCCTTATATATTACTAGTTATTTTTTCCAAATTTCTTTATTTAATTCATTTTATATTTAATTTTCTTATTAACATTGTCATTACTTTAATTCATTAATTTTAAATTTATTATAAAAACTAAAACTTGTTAATATTTTCACAATATCAAAGATTTAAGTATTTCTTTTATGTTTTTCTACTAAAATATCTCCAAATAAGTTTTGTTGTGATGTTTGAACTTTGCTTCTTCTTGACATTTCTAGTAATCCTGTAAATGCTGTTACTACTTCTACTTTGTTGCATTGTTTTTGTGAAAATAAATTATTGAATACAAATTTGTCGTGTTTTATTAGCTCTCTGTACATTTCTTTTACTTTACTTCCTACTGTGTATGTATCTGTTATTGCTATTTTTTGGATGTTTTTTGCATTTTGATTTAATCTTTTTTTATTTTTTTCTATTACCTTGGTGTAGGCTTTTACTATTACTGAATAATTTGAATCTAACTCAAGCTCTTTTTTTGGAAATTTTATCTTTTCTGGCTCTTTATAAAATCTTTTTGAGTTTTCTGCATAAAATTCTTTTAATTTTTCAGATACTTCTTTATATTTTTTGTATTCAATTATTCTTCTTAAAAGCTCTTCTTCTGTTAGCTCTTTTTCCTCTTCTTCTACATTTTCTAATACTGGTAATAATGTTTTTGATTTTAAATATAATAGTGTTGATGCCATTATAACAAATTCACTTGCTATTTCTAAATCTAGCTCTTCCATGGCATTTAAGTATTGTATATATTGATCTGTGATATTGCTTATATCAATATCACAGATGTTCATTTTATTTTTATCTATCAAATGACATAATAGGTCTAATGGACCTTCAAAGTCGTTTGTTTTTACTGAATATATTTGTGATTCATAGTTTAATATATTTTTCATTGGTTTCTCCCTTCTAATGCTTCTTTTACATTATCATATTCGAAACCTTTTTTCAATAACATTTGCGTTATTTCTTCATTAGAGCTATCACTTTTTTTATTTATTATGTTATTTATTGACTTTTTTTCATATTCATTTAAATCTTCTTCATTTTTATAAAAATATTCTTCAATTAAGTTGTTGTTTATACCTTTTGATAATAATTTATATTTAATTTGTTTTAATGATAAATTTTTTAATGCTATAAATTCATTTACTGCTCTTTCTATATATTGGTTATCACTTATATAATTATTTTGTTTTAGCTCTTCTATTATTTCATCTAACATTTCATATTCAATATCTTTTTCAAATTTTCTTCTTATTTCGCTTTCTGTTCTTTTTTTATATAAGACATATTTTAATACTTTTGTTTTATTTTTATCATATTCTTTTATTTTTTCGTAATCAAACATTTATATTATTCACCACTACTTTTATTCATCATCAGATTTAGGCTCTTCATCTGCTAAGCTCTTTTCAAATGCAGTTTGGTAATTTGCTCTAACTTTTTCTTCTATTTCTTTCATCATTTCTGGGTTTTCTTCAAGATATTTTTTTACATTTTCTCTACCTTGTCCAATTCTTGTTCCATCATAACTAAACCAAGATCCACTTTTTTCTACTATATCTAAGTTAACAGCTAAATCTAAAATATTTCCTGATTTTGATATTCCTTTTCCATATACAATGTCAAATTCAGCTTCTCTGAAAGGTGGAGCCATCTTATTTTTTACAACTTTTACTCTGGCTCTATTTCCTACTATTTCACCATCTTGTTTAATATTTTCTATTTTTCTTATATCTAATCTTACTGATGAATAATATTTTAGAGCTCTACCACCTGTAGTTGTTTCTGGATTACCAAACATTATACCAACTTTTTCTCTTAATTGGTTAATGAAAACTATTACTGTTTTTGATTTATTTATAGCTCCAGCTAATTTACGTAATGCTTGAGACATTAAACGTGCTTGTAAACCTATGTGTGAATCTCCCATATCACCATCAATTTCAGCTTTTGGTACTAATGCTGCAACTGAATCGACAACAATTATATCTAATGCTCCACTTCTTACTAATGCTTCTGCAATTTCTAATGCTTGTTCTCCTGTATCTGGTTGTGATACTATTAAGTTATCTATATCTACACCTAGATGTTTAGCATATACTGGATCTAATGCGTGTTCTGCATCTATAAATGCTGCTTCTCCTCCTAATTTTTGAGCTTCTGCAATCATGTGTAATGTTAATGTTGTTTTTCCTGATGATTCTGGACCATAAACTTCTATTATTCTTCCTCTTGGAATTCCGCCTATTCCTAGGGCGACATCTAGGCTTAGTGAACCTGTTGGAATTGCTTCTACATTCATTGCAGTAAATTCTCCTAGTTTCATTACAGATCCTTTTCCAAATTGTTTTTCTATTTGACTTAATGCTGCTTCTAGAGCTTTCTTTTTTTCTGGGTTTTCTGTATTCATAACTTTCCTCCTTATAAACATTTGTTTGTATTATTATATCTTATTTTTTTCTTTTGTCAAGCTTTTTTTATAATTGTATCATATATTAAATTCTTCTATTTTTCAATATATTTGATGTCTTTTATAAATAAATAGAGCAACAAAAAGGGTATAGTAATAAAACTATTACCATACCCCCTATTATAAAAAATTATTTTCTTGATTCTACTATTAATTTTATACCTGTTCTTTCTTCACCTTCTACTTGTACTTCGGCAAATGCAGGTACACATACTAAGTCAACTCCTGATGGAGCTACAAATCCTCTTGCTATTGCTACTGCTTTTACAGCTTGGTTTAGTGCTCCTGCTCCTATTGCTTGCATTTCTGCATAATTGTTTTCCTTTACTAATCCAGCAATTGCTCCTGCTACTGAATTTGGGTTTGATTTTGATGAGATTTTTAAAACTTCCATTTTTTGGCCTCCTATTATTTTTTATTTTTTGTGTTCTCACTACAGTTATATTTATAATACAAATTTGCCAAAAAGTCTAGTCATTTTATTAAATATGTTTTTGAATCGTATGTCACAAAAACCCCTTTATTTTCTTATTATTCTATTTATCTTCATTACTCGACAATTTTCGTCATTAACTTCGAAAATACAACCATTTAACATACAATTTCCATCTGCTAATTTATATCTTTCTGGAAGTGAGGTTACAAATCTTTTTATTGAAGCTCCTCTATCCATTCCAATTACAGAATTATATGGTCCTGTCATTCCTATATCTGTTATATATGCTGTTCCTTTTTCTAATATTTGATCATCTGCTGTTTGTACGTGTGTATGTGTTCCATATACTGCTGTAACTCTTCCGTCTAAATATTGAGCCATTGCAATTTTTTCTGCAGTTGCTTCAGCATGAAATTCTACAAAAATCATATCACATTCTTTGCTTAATTTTTGAACTAATTCATCAGCAACAGTAAATGGATTTTCTGATAATACATTCATATCAGTTCTTCCTATTAAATCTATAACTCCAATTTTTTTGTTGTTACAAGTATAAATTCCATATCCTTTTCCAACTACTCCTTTTGAATAATTTGCTGGTCTTAATAGTTTTGGATGATCTATAAAAGAAAAAATATCTTTTTTTCCCCAAGTATGATTTCCCATTGTGATTGCATCAACATTGTGATTTAATATGTCATTAAATATTTTTGTTGTAATTCCCATTCCTCCTGCTGAATTTTCAGCATTTACTATAACAAAATCTATGTTATGTTCTGCTCTTATTTTAGGTAATTCTTCTTTGAATTTTTTTACTCCATTTTCACCAACTATATCTCCTATTGTTAAAATTTTCATATGCATTTTCCTTTCTTTTTTCTCTCTGTCTAATATATTATCATAAAAATTAAATTTTGTATACTTTTTTAATTCCGCCCTATTAATATAAAAGAAAAACTAAAATGGAGATAATCCATTTTAGTTTTTCTTTTTATCCATCCAATTTTTACCATCTACAATTCTTGCTGCTAGCATTGATGAGCTTGAGTCTCCTACTACATTTAGCATTGTTGCTGGTGGATCTATTATTGTTGCGATTATTGTTAAAATTGGTAGTGCTGCAATTGGATATCCCATCATTGTAATAATAAGCATTTCTGATATCGTTCCTCCTCCAATTGGTACTGCACTTACTAATAATGTTGCAACTAATGCTACACCTAATATTTGTAAAACGCTTCCTATACTTGAAATATTTGTTCCAAATAAACATACTAAAAACATAATTTTAAATACAGATCCTATTATAGAACCATCTTTATGAAAACTTGTTCCAAATGGTATTAAAGTTTCTGCTATATCATCTGATACACCAATATTTTTAGCAGATTGAATATTTACTGGTATTGAAGCTGCACTTGAACATGTTGCTAAAGATGTTACTGTTGGTGGTATTATATTTTTCCAAAAAGCTCTAACACCTTTTTTTCCTGCTGATATAAATGCATATAATGTATAAATTATAAAATAAAATAAAACTGCAACTATTGTATATATTACAAATGTTTTTACATATCCTATAGCAATTTCTTTTCCAAATGTCCCTACTAATGATGCAAAATAACATCCTAAACCAATTGGCGCATAATACATAATAATTTTTACTATATTCATAATAATTTCATTTGCACTATCCAAAAAATCAACAACTGGCTTTGCTTTTTTTCCACTCATTTGTGCAGAAATTCCAAATATAATTGCAAAAACAATTATTGCTATAATGTTATTTCTTGATAATAATCCAGAAAAGTCATTTACTGTTAGTGTATTTACCGTTCTTTGTAAAATACTCGTTTCATCTTTTGATCCCTCAGAATCACTACTTGTAATTTCTTCTAATGAACTTTTTATTTGCTCTCCATCTTCTGTTGATACAAGTTTAATAGGTAATGTTGAAATTAATCCAATTATTACAGCTACTATTGATGTTATAATGAAAACACTTATGATTCCTACCATTATTTTTCCAAACCTTTTAGGTTGTGTCATTTTGGCTATTGCAGTTGATATATTTAAAAATACTAATGGTACAATTATTATAAACATTAAGTTTAAAAATAAATCACCTAATGGACTAAGCACGGCAGCTTTTTCTTTAAATATAATTCCCACAATTGCTCCAATAATTATTGCAAATAATAGTATTATTGTTGATTTATAATTTTTGAAGAATTTTTTCATTTGCATCACCTCGCTATTTTTAATTAATATTTTTAAAGTTCATTTTTGTTTCTGTATTAATCAATTTTGAAATTGAATTGATTTTTTCTATTATATTTTGCAAATTTGAATTAAATGTAACATTTTCATCCTTTAGTACATACCCATTTTGATTTAAAAACGTAATAATTTTTTCACGCTCTTTTCTTACACCAATTATTCTTTTATTTATTTTAACAGGTAATCTTGATTTTTGTTTTTCTATTATTTCATTTTTTAGCTCTTTACTGTCTATTGAAAAGACATTGTATATATTATCTCTTATTTTATAAATTTGACTTAATTTTCTTCTATTTCTGCCATTATAATTATCTCTTAGAAATATTTCTACCTCAGCTAATATTTCTATTATTTTATATTCTTTTTTTGGCTCTTCTGTTTCATCTATATTATTTCGTGCTTCATCAATTTCTTTTATTGCAAAAAACATATTTTCTTTTTTCATATCAACAATATCTTCTCGTTCAAAAAAAACATCTATTGCTTTTGCAATTGCACCTCTATTTTGTATTTTATCAAATTTCTTTTTAAATTTTGCTCTGTCTATTTCAGATTTTTCGAGCATAAATTTATCATATATACCTTTTTTTATTGCATTCATTTGTAATTTTTCAATTGTTGTAAAATCCTCTTTTTCTATATTTTTTAGCTGTACTTCTGTATTTCTTAATACATCATTTATATTTTTTATCTTATTAATGTTAAACTCTAAACTATAACTATCACTTATTATATCAAGGCTTTTTAGCTCTAATATTATTTGATCTATGTTTTTTGAAAACTCCTCTTTAGATTCTACCATTTTATCTACTATATTATAATTAAAACATTTTATTTCGAACTTTTGTATTATATTTTCTTGTTGATCTTTAAACTTTAGCAGTTCATCAATTTTATAATTTATATTATTTAGACAGTTCGAAATATTGTTTAATAATACTTTACTTTTTAATTTTTCTTGATCTAAAATTTCTATTTTATTCATATTTTCTCCCTGTATTATTTTTTTCATTTGTTGCTTATTTATCTTTTAAAGAAAAGACACTTTTATACTTATTTTTATTCTTTAGTTTAAATATATTCGCAACAGTTTTACTTTTACCTGTAATGTCATTATTTATGTCATTCATACTTCCTGTTCTAAAAAAGTCTCCATATACTATACTTAAATCGACTTTTTCTTGTATTTTGCTTTCAATACCTTTGTCTGTAAATTGCCATCCTACCATTTTTGAAATAAGCTGACTATTATTTGAGCCTTCTGCTGTTATATTTGAAAACCAATAATTTGGAATTTCTGTAACCTTTGAATAATATGCAAGCCACATTGCACTATTTACATTTGTAAGATATTTACTAGCAATATTTGCATTACTATATAAAATTACATTTTTTCCATCGTCTCTTATTTTATCCATTAGTTCATTAACCAATGTATATCTTGTGTCCCATATTTCGTCGGCTCTACCTGTTTCTAAGTGCTTTTCTACATCTAGTGCTATTGGTAACTTATTATATTCATATTTGTTATCTGATAAAAATTCGTTTATGAAATCAAATTCTTCAGTTACCTCTTCTGAAGTAATTGCTTCATCTAAAAAATAAAATCCAAATGGTATTTTTAGGTATTCACATGCATTAGCATATTCTTTGCAATTTGGGTCTTTGTATAAATTTCCGGCTTTTCCATAGCCTCGTCCTCCAGCTCTTATATATACATATTTTATGTTGTTATTTAATATAAAAGCTTTGAATTCGCCTATTGTTTTAAAGTTATTTTGTAGATTGAATTTTGATACATCTAACATTAGTGATTTTTTCATTGTGTCTTCTTTATATGATTTTATGTTTTCCGCTTTGACATATCCTACTTTTTTGCCACTTTTTACTTTATACCATTTTGTGTTGTTTTTATCTTTTTGTGTTTCTAATATATATACATCTGTTCCGATTTCGAGGTTTGTTGCTTTTTTGCTTTCTTTTGCATGTTTGTATAATTTAGAATCCGAATTAATGGTGATTGCGTTGGTTGCAGTTTTCATTTGTTTTGATATTATTGATTTATTTATGCATATTGTGGCTATGACTGTGATTGCTATTATGCCTAATATTATGGCTAATAGTATTATTATCTTTTTTATATTAATTCGTTTTTCCATTTATTCCTCCATTTACTAATAATATTTTAACTTTAGTATTATAAAAAATCAACACTTTGATGCAATCTTTGTGAAAAAAATGTAATTGCAATTCGTGGTTATGGTTATAATATCTTCGAAAAGACTTCTTAGTAATACTTGATATTCGTTGCTGGGAATTAGCCGGATATGTGAATATATATATTAAAATTCCGTTCCTTACTGGTGCGCCTTTTCTTGACTGGTGTGAATTACTGTTTACCCTCGCTATTGGGTGTACAAATTTTTTTATGCTTTACAGCTTCCAAACTGCGCGTCACTATATTTTAATATATATATTCACATATCCTACTCTACAAAATTAATTTATTGCTTGTTGTTGAAAAGATAAAAAAATTAGGACATGGTAGAATTCAAGTTGATTTGAATTTTACTTGTCCAAATTTTTTTATAAGATTATATATCTCTTAATGTTTATTCTATATCACGTGGTCTCATTAGTGGATATAGCACTACATCTCTGATATTGTCACTATTTGTTAGGAATTGTAGGAATCTGTCTACTCCTAGTCCCCATCCTGAAATTGGTGGCATTCCGTATTCCATTGCTTTGATGTATTCGTTGTCTATTGACATTGCTTCTTCGTCTCCATTTGCTTTTAGTCTGCTTTGTTCTATTAGTCTTGCTTCTTGCTCTCTTGCATCTACTAGCTCTGAGTATCCGTTTATGATTTCTTGTCCATTTACAACTAGTTGGAATCTGTCTGTTAAGTTTTTGTTATCATCATTTGCTCTTGCTAGTGGTGATAGGTCTATTGGGTGTTTTGTTAAGTATGTTGGTTTTATAAGTTTTGGTCTACTTACTTTTTTGTATAGAGCATCTATTAAGTTTCCTCTTCCTAGGTTTTCGATGTTTTCTTCATCTAGGTCTATTCCTTTTGCTCTTATTTCTGCTAATAGAGATTCTGCTGTTTCGAATTTGTCGATATCTATTCCACAGTCTCTTAGTACTAAGTCTCTGAATGAAACTATTTCCCATTCTCCCCCAAAATCTATGTCTTTATCACCTATTCTTACTATTAGGTTTCCATCGAATAATTTGTTGAATATATATATAACCATTTCTTTTAAGAATTTCATATTGTCTTCATAGTTCCAATATGCACTGTATCCTTCTACCATTGTGAAATCTTGAAGATGGTTTTTGTCAATTCCTTCATTTCTGAAATCTCTTGCTACTTCGTAAACATTATTGAATCCACCTATTATTAATTTTTTTAATGTTAGCTCTGGTGATATTCTTAAAAATACATCCATATCATATGCGTTATGATGAGCTATAAATGGTCTTGCAGTTGCTCCTGATGCTGTGTTTTGAAGTGCTGGTGTATCAACTTCTATAAATCCGTTGTTATCTAAATATTCTCTCATTAATTTTATGAATTTTGATCTTAATAAAAATCTCTTTTTTGTTTCTTCGTTTGTTATTAAATCTAGATGTCTTTCCCTATATATTATTTCTTGGTCTGCTAGTCCGTGGAATTTTTCTGGTAGTGGTCTATATGCTTTTCCTAGGAATGTATATTCATATACTTGAATACTTTTTTCTCCTGCTTGTGTTGTAAAAATTTCACCTTTTACACCTATGAAATCTCCTATATCTGTTATTTCGTGCATTCTTTTGTATTCGTCTTCTCCTAGGTCATCTCTTTTTATTACTAATTGGATTTTTCCTGTTATATCTCCTATATGAATAAATGAAATTTTTCCCATTTTTCTTTTTGATAATATTCTTCCAGCTATTGAGATATCTTTTGTTCCATCTTCTAGTGCTCTTGCTCCTTCTATGTCTGTTGTTCTTTCATATCTTTCTGGACGATTTTTTATTCCGTATTCTTTTATTTTTTCTTCTTTTTCAAATCTTACTTGCATTAATTCTGATTCATTTGCCATAATAGCATCCTCCTTAAATTTTAATATTATTTTTTATTTCGTAATATTAAATCCGTTTGCCGTTTAATCACCATATTCATTTCCTCCATAGTTTAAATTTATACCATATTTTTTGGATTTTTTCAAGATAATAGTTAGATTTTTCTCAAAAGCATATCGGAAAAACAAAAAAGTCCCCAAATGAGAGGGACTTTTTTGCAACCTTTTTTCTGTATATGACAGGAGGTTAATCATCAAAATCTTCACAAAATAATGTAAAACCCATTTCTCGAACCTTTTCTATTACTTCAGCCGCACATGTTGCATTAATGTTTCTGATTTTCAGTAAATCACCATATTTATTAATTCTACTCACAATGTCCTCACAAGTATTAAAACCTGCCTTTTTTAAGCAATTATACGACGTTACCCCAAGACCCATACATTCAATTGGATTCTCATCAAAATCACACATAGAGAACCCTACAAAAATTTCTTGAATTTCTTCATTAGCATTAAAGTTTGTTATGTAACACATGTAGTAACGTTCCTTAAAGCTTTTAACAAGTCTTTTTAAAAGAACAGAAATTTTAGTTGACGGTAGGTTAGCTTTTTTGGGAAACTGTGAATTTTCTTTGTAAAATTCTACATTTTCGATTTCAAAAGAGCTGTCCATGAAGTTAATATTTTTGATTTTAACTCCAATATATTTTGCGGTACTTGCATCTGCTTGAGTCAACTTTTCTTTCAGTTTGCTTTCAAACTGATTTTCAATGGAGTCGGCCATTTTTACGACATCTACATCGTCTATGGCCTGTTTAACTACGTCATACAACCTTGGTTTCATAAATAATACCTCCTGTATATTCGGTTGTCAATGTGGTCACACTGAAAGTGTGTTTCGTGGGCGAATCCCCACTCATATTTTATATTATAACATGATTTTATGTAAGTTGCAATTTTCAAAGAATTACCTATAAAAAATTTTTATTTAATTAAATATGCAGCATAAAGTGGTACTGACTTTATTCTGTTTTCAAATCCAAAATTCTTTCCTGATACTCGGATTGAATATTTTGGATTGTAT
>ENA-OPCN01000287-OPCN01000287.1-human-gut-metagenome-genome-assembly--contig:-NODE-287-length-49098-cov-7.033970_pt1 | contig 49098 bp, 41 predicted proteins | sample MGYA00241567_ERZ501485 | MGnify/ENA primary metagenome ERZ501485 (study PRJEB25962, sample SAMEA2042579) | human gut metagenome | biome: human gut; feature: human-associated habitat; material: faeces...
ATTATTGGCTATTCTGGAGCGGTCGCATAGTAATTTCTTACCGAACCATTGTTAAAGAACTCTGCACAACACACCGCATCCAGCACTTCGCCATCGGCTTCTCCAAAGACAAGCCCGTCCAGACCGCAACCGTCCAGACCGCCGATGTAACCTGCATCCGCCTATACTAATTCCTAACCCTTCCCATCGCCCCGACAAGACTCACCCTCTTGCCGGGGCGTTAATATGTTTCTCAGCATATCTCATTGCCATTTGCGAAACTTTCACTAAATCCGCGAGCGGATAACAAATTTTATCGACATGGAAACTGATACAAACCGATTAAAAGTAGTTTTAGCAGAAAAGAAACAGACAAATAAATGGTTAAGTGAGCAATTAAATGTGAATCCATCAACTGTCTCAAAATGGTGTACGAATAGTTCCCAGCCAGATTTGCCTACCTTAGTTAAAATTGCCAAGTTATTGGAAGTTAATGTTGATGATTTGCTAAATACCAAAATTGTAGAATTATAAAGCATCTGCTATGTTCTATAAGATTATATAGAAAAAAAGAGATGAATGGCTTAGCTCTCCGAGTTGCGTCATTACTGATCTTATATCTTATATCGAACATCAGCATAAGATGCGTGATGCTCAGATTGAGTCTATAAAAACGTATTTGTTCCTTAAAATCGAATGTCAAAATCGTCCGTTATGGGAGTTATTTGCTTTCGGTAAATTTAATTCTACTAATGTTGACGACCTTGAGGTCAATAGAACAACACGGGAAGTTCTTGAATCTAATCCTGCCGCATTGGCATTGTGGGAATATGCTTCTATACCCGATGAAAATGGCAATATAAATTCGCCTAAGATTTTAGCCGCTATAAAAAAGTATTCGGACTCTATTGACTATGTCCGTGTCATTAAAGACTTGTTTTTCAATGTAAGTTATCCGGATTATCTTTTCAGCATACCTATGGGTGCTGGCAAGACATATTTGATGGCAGCATTGATTTATTTAAATCTTTATTTTGCGCTTTCCGAGCCTGACAATCCAATATTTGCTCATAACTTCATTCTATTTGTTCCGTCAGGTCTTAAATCGTCTATCGTACCGAGTCTCAGGGACATTCAGAATTTTACTCCAGTGTGGATTCTGCCTGATCCGGTTGCGTCACAACTGAAGAACCTTATACAGTACGAATGGTTACAGGAATCTTCATCTGCTTCAAAGAGCAATATTGTGAAGAATCCCAATGCACGTAAAATCAGTATGCACACAGCCAACCCTAATCTAATGGGGTTGGTTGCTGTGACTAATGCCGAAAAGGTTATTCTTGATAGAGTTGACAATAATTTCAACATTGAAGAGTCACTTCTAAAATCGTTACCTGAAGAGGATCGTAAAGAATACGAGGCAACACGCCAAGCCAATGAACTGCGCGAACAAATAGGTAAGATACCCGGATTGTGTATTCTTATTGACGAAGTACACCATGCCAGCGATGACCAAAAACTACGCAAGGTTGTAAACAAATGGATGGAGCAAAGTAATTTCAATTCCGTGCTCGGTTTCTCAGGAACCCCGAATATGGATCCGGCATCACGAATTAAGATTACTGATGAGTTGTTGGTCAAATGTACTCAGTACGCGAATGTCGTAACTTACTACCCGCTTATCAGTGGTATTGGCAATTTTTTGAAAATACCGATGGTGCGTCATGCTAATCTTGACTCAACAGAGATTATAAACCGAGGCTTGCGAGAGTTTTTTGATAAATACGCCGATACTACCTATTCTAACGGATCATCGGCAAAGATTGCGATTTATGCGCCTAAGATCAAGGACCTTGAAGAGGATATTTATCCGACTGCATGTGCTATATGTACAGAGCTGGGAATTAATCCTACAGAATCAATTCTAAAATACCATAAGGGCAACTCTGAATATCAGGTAGACGAGGATGCTCAGTTTGAATTTTATACTCTTGATTCTCCTATGTCCAAGAAAAGGATTATCCTGCTGGTTGGCATTGGTCGGGAGGGATGGAACTGTAAAAGCCTTACTGGAGTCATTTTGTCTCAACGCAATTCTTGCACTCAAAACATGGTGCTTCAGATTAGCTGTCGTTGCCTGCGCGAAGTCGACAACGCCCGTAAGGAAACGGCTTTGATTTGGCTCAACAAGTTTAATGCTGATAAGCTCAATCAACAGTTGCAGGAACAGCAGTATACCACCATTACTGAATTTGGCAGCAAGAAACCCGATGATCTTGTAACGCTTAACTGCTACTCACGTATGGAGCGGTTGAAACTGCCCCCTATTGAGTATTATCAGATAAAGATAAACTATAACACCATTGAGACTGCGCAAACCCCGGACATTGGAGACTATTTGCAGACATATCAGCTACCTACTGCCGACTCTACAGTGATTTACACTCAAGGCTTCGACTCTGATGATACAGCGTCTGAAAGCGCAGCAGGCTATGGATATACTGAGTCTGCCAATTTTCGGCTTTGGCTTGACCGCATTATCAAAGAGAGTTTTGGACTGCTTGACATTGAAACGATGACAAGATATGAGTCGGAACTCAAAAGCATCTTTAATAAAATCATCGTTGCAGATGACGATAATGTTGTCTATAATACCGAAGTAGATCAAAACAAGGTTCGCTCTGATATACGAAACTGTTTTGCCACACGCCGCAGATTCAATATTTCAGAGGAACTGGTCCCCGAAGAAGCTTCGTTGCTTAAAGTCAACGCGCTTAAGTCTCCAATTGAAGCAAGCAAATCTGCAATCTATTCACCCTCTCAGGAAAAGGTCGCAGAGATTATCTGTCAGGACAGCAAACCTGTTGAAACTGTATCGGAAGAGGTCCGCAAATATCTTATTGAACATGGCCTACCGTTGCCTGACGTTGAGAAATCAGTCAATGACCGCACATACCATTACCTGCCATATCATCTCGACAGCAATTTGGAGGAATCATATCTCCATAGTATTATCAACCATATCAAGTCAGTCCCCGGTGTTGAATTCTACTTCAATGGCGATGACTCACTCACTGATTTCCATATTCGATGCTACACTAAGCGTGGTCGAAGGTGGAAATTAGATGGCTATTACTATCCAGACTTCCTTATGCTCACTCGCAATTCCGATAATACCATCAACAGAGTAATCATTATCGAAACCAAGGGCGAAGGATTTGCCGGAAAGTTTGTTCCGCACAAACAATTCATGGAGGAATCATTTGTCAGGCTAAACAATGAAATGATTGGATATTCTCGGTTTGAATTCCTTTACATCGAAGACACGCTTACAAAAGAAGAGCGTCTTCAAAAAACAATTAATCGTATTGATGCTTTTCTTTTAAACAGATTATGACATGGCTATAAAATACGTTCTATATTTTCCCACAACAGTATCGGGTCAAGCTGTGCTCGATAATTTTGTTCGTACTCAGCGTATTCTACGTTATCGAGAAAGCGATAACGTAACCGAGCGCATTCTCCGTGGTATGCCTCTTTATGAAGTCACAGAGACAGAGCGCATCGGCGATACTGCTTCAGACAATATGATAATCCATGGCGAATGCGTTTCAGCCTGTGCCTATCTTAAAGAGAATGGCATAAAAGTCGACTTAGTCTACATCGACCCACCCTTCGCAAGCGGAGCCGATTATGCGAAGAAGGTATATATCCGTCGTAACCCTCTCGTAGCAAAAGCCATTCAAAAGGCCGAGCAAGAACTGGAAGATGATGAACTGAAAGCCTTTGAAGAAAAAATGTATGGTGACATCTGGGACAAGGAGAAATACCTAAACTGGATGTATGAAAATCTCATGGCAATCCGCAGTGTAATGAGTGAGAATGCGTCTATTTATATGCATCTTGACTACCACATTAGATATTATGTAAAGATTCTTCTTGATGAAATTTTTGGAGAGGATAATTTCCGAAATGAAATTATCTGGAAACGCTCAACTGCACATAGTGATGCTGTGTTTTATGGTAATAACTTTGATTGTATCTATTTCTATACTAAGTCTCAGTTTGATTATAATTTCAATACGATATTTCAGCCCTATGATGAGTCATATATTGCCAGATTTACTCAAACAGACGAAAATGGGCGAAAATGGGAAAGTGGCAATCTTACAGCAAAAGGGTTAAGTGGAGGTGGTTATGATTATACATATAAAGGTTGCCGTTCATTGTGGCGAATGCCCATTGAAACAATGAAAAAGATGGATGAAGAAGGACGGCTTCACTTTACAAAAAATGGAGGTATTCGATCTAAAGTATATTTAGATGAACTACCAGGCATGCCTTCTCAAGCTATGTGGTTAGACATTAAACCAATAGACTCTCAGGCTAAAGAAAAAGAAGGCTATGCCACTCAAAAACCAGAGGCATTGCTTGAACGCGTCATCAAAGCAAGCAGCAATGAGGGGATGGGGGTAGCTGACTTCTTTGGAGGAAGCGGTGTCACAGCCGCTGTTGCAAACAAATTGAATCGTAAATTCATACATACTGATATAAACACTAACAGCATTCAAACCGCACGAGACCGCTTGAAATCAAACGGGGCAAGTTTTGCTGTCAGGAAAGTGCAGGATGGTGTTACACTCTACCGTAATCCTATTCAAACTAAAGATGCAATTACCCGCATCATACCAGGCCTGAGAGTTGACCCGACAATCGGCTCAATGTGGATTGGAAGTATTATGGACACTACATACGGCTCATCGCCGGTATATCTACCTGATTTGATGGATTCTTCATCAAGGGTTCTCGATATTGTTACGCTCAACCGTATCATCAATGATGCGATGCCGCAGTTACTGCCAACAACAAAACGAGTCATCATCTACTATGTTGATATTATAGACCGTCAAGAACTCAATGACTTCATCAAAGACAACAACGACATCGTAATAGAAATTGAGCTTCGCGACCTTAAAGAATTGCTTGACAACGCAGTGCTTCAGGACAATGTCGAGTACACCATAAGTGAAGACCAGACTAAAATGGTGGATGTATTCACCGTTGATATCACACGATTTTACAGTGACCGCGTAAGCCATAAGATAAACGAGTTCAACCAAAAGGCTATGGCTAACTCAAAGAAAAAGTTTGTACCAATCGAACTTAGTCTTGAGGGCCTTGAAGCCATAGAAATGGTTTCGCTCGACTGCACCATGGCCGAAGAAAAGCTCCATGGCACAGCGATTCGGAGATTAAAATCGAAAAGGACAGCACCCTCACAATCAATGGCCGCAAGACCACCGATTTCTGGGATGGTACAATCCATGCTGACACCAAACCTCTCCGTATGAAAATCCGCAACATCTGCGGTGACGAAACAATAACGAATTTAATTCTGTAAAAAATTATGACGGTAAAAGACGCAATATTGCAAATACAATTACGAGCAGATAAATGGGATGATAATTCTCTAGTGAAATCATTTGTTAAGATTGGTCCGCTAATCCCTCTATTAGATAGTGAAAATAATCAGATTATTTTTGGGCGTCGAGGGACGGGTAAAACACATGTACTGAGATACTTTAAAAGTATCAAAGATGGGCAAAGTGATTGTTGCATATTTTTAGACCTTAGAAAAATTGGGTCTTCCAATAGCATATATGCAGACCAATCACTTCCAATAGAACAGCGAACATTAAGATTTTTTATTGATATAATTAAAGTATTATCAGATGAGATAATATCTTATATCACAATGTCTGATGAACACAAAGAAGCATATCTAAGTGAAATATCCCCTTTATTAGACCAACTTAATCAGACATGGACTAAAGCAGCCATTATGGGTGAAGTCGTTAGCGAGTCAGCCACAGTTGATAAAAGTTCTCGCGAATTTAATTCTGGCATATCCATTAGCCCCTCTGATTGTAGCTTAAATTTTTCAACCAAAGATATAGGTGCTGTAGATCAAAGTACTACATTAAAACTTTCGGGGAGGTACTATGCCTATATAAATCTTCTGGAAGCAACTTCTATCCTCCAGAAAGTAGTTGATATTTTAACCCCGCACAAAATATGGCTAATCTTTGATGAATTCTCTGAACTTCCTCCTGATTTGCAGATTGTTTTAGCTGATATTCTTAGAAGAGTCATCTGCCCGGTCCGTGGTATTACCTTTAAGATTGGGGCTATTGAACACAGATCATATTTTCGACGCGTTATAACTGGCTCTAATTATTTAGGGATGGAACTTGGTGCAGATGTTTCGACTATTAACTTAGATGAGTTAATGGTATTTGGAAACAATCATGCGTCTTCACTTTCATTTTTCAGAGATTTACTCTTTCAAAGAGTAAACACAATCTTACCTCAAGAGAATAGGATTGCAAGTTCTGATGATTTAGTAAAATCGCTATTCACTCAAGAAAGTTGTTTCGAAGAATTGGTTTTAGCCGCAGAAGGAGTTCCTCGTGACTTTTTTAATGTCATACACAAGGCAATTATGCTTGACTATTACAATCGAATCTCTATTCCTATTATAAGAAAAGCAGCTTGAAACTGGTTTGATGAAGATAAGAGAGGGTCAATCAGTGCTATTCCAAATACAAGTGGACTACTTGATTGGATCATCTCTGATGTGATCAATACCCGGCAAGCACGTGCTTTTATGCTCAAAAGCAACGAAAATGACAATCTAATAAACTATCTTTATGATGCCAGGATATTGCATATTATTAAGCAGAACGTTTCTAGTAAAGACACTCCCGGTGTGAGATACAACGTATATTCGATAGATTATGGCTGTTACGTTGACTTGATAAATACCGCCAGAGCACCGAAAGGGTTGTTTGAAGATGAAATAGAGGATGATCCAACAGAATTCATTAATGTACCTCGAGATGATTATCGTTCAATCAGAAGAGCGATATTAGATTTGTCAAAATTCTATTCATCGATCTCGTCATAATACAATTTCTCATGTGCTATGACACTTGATGGCACAAAAGTATAGCCCGTTTTGAATGAACAATATTTCAATAGTTTCAATAGTTTCATAAATTGGCCAAAGAATGGGAGGACAGAATTTAAGAGGACTGAGAATAACTTCGGCTTCGATGGTTTGGGCAAGTATTTTTCGACGTTAAGTAATAAGGCTGATTAGGTTGAAATCGTATATTTGCCATATTGATACAAATTTTGACGCTGTTATGACCACTGAACAAAAATATAATTCCATCAAAGAGTACCTGGATCATCTGATTGCAGGCAGGGAGATTTCGTGCGTGGAGTTCAAATATGGCAAGGGGGGATTCCCTCATAAGGAATTTTGGCCTTCGTATTCCTCGTTTGCCAACACTGATGGCGGAGTTATCATTATTGGGGGCAAGGAAAAGGACGGGAACTTCTATCTGGAAGGGCTGTCGGCGGAAACCGTCAGGCAATACGAAAAAATCTTTGGGACAGCATCAACGATCCCAATCAGGTGAGCCGTAAACTGATGACCAATAAGGATGTCGTTAAGGATGATTATAATGGCAATTATTTCCTTATATTCTTTGTTCCGCGTGCTACAAGAGAGGAACGGCCGATCTATGTGGGGCAGAATCCGATGAGATCGACATATCGTCGCAATGCAAGCGGCGATTACCTCTGCAAGGAATGGGAAGTGGCGATAATGCTTGCCGAGCAGCGTCCCAAGCTGGCTATGGATGCTGAACTCCTGGAAGGATATTCTTTTGACGATATTGACAAGGAATCGCTTCGTGGCTTTCGGCAGCTGTTCATGAATCTGAAGCCGACACACCCATGGACTGAGGATGACGACTTCACTTTACTCAAACACATGAAGGCATACGGCAAAGACCACGTATCGGGGAAGGAAGGTCTTACTCTCGCTGGGCTCCTGATGTTTGGAAAGTATGACGCCATTACCGATGCCATGCCTCAGTTTATGATTGACTACAGGGAGTATACACCCGGCAGCGAGCGCTGGAGCGACAGGATATACAACGATGGCACTTGGGAGTCAAACTTATATCAGGCTTACCGGAAAATTCTGCCAAGGGTGCAGTCGTTCCTGCCTGTTCCATTTAAGCTCGAAGGTAATGAACGAGTGGAGGAAACGAAGGCCCACAAAGCTCTAAGAGAGGCTTTTGTAAATCTTTGCGTTCACGCTTCATACCAGAGCGATTCCAAACTACTCATACTGAAATATCCTGACAGGATTGTATTTTCGAATCCGGGCATCATGCTCGTTTCCAAGGAGCAATACTTTTCAGGGGGTAAGAGTATATGCAGGAATCCGGCTCTGCAGACCATGTTCTCGATGATAGGTGCTGTAGAGAAAGCCGGAAGCGGAGCTGACACCATTGTTAAAGGATGGGACGACGCCAAATTTGGGACAATTGTAATATCCCAGAAATCAGAACCGAATAAGGTTGAATTTACTCTCCCCATCATTTCTGATGGAGACAGCAATGCTGAAAGTAATGGAACAAGTAATGGAGCATGTAATGGAGCAAGCATCGGACTTAAAGAACTTAGAGAACTGATTTCCAACAAGAGGAAGGTTCCCTATCAAGTTTTAAGTAAAGTTATTGTCGAGTTATGTCAAGACTGGACAGAAACCAAAGACCTTGCTGATAAAACTGGATTGAGTGCTTCGCACTTAAGGAATAAAATTATTCCCAGAATGATAGCAGACGGTCTTTTGGAACCTTACGACAAGCAATCTCCCAAAAGCCCTGAGCAGAAATACCGTGCTATCAAACAAAATTAAAAGACATATTTAATCTTTGGCTTGGTCAGATAGAGATGTCGCTAACCGTCAAACTGACGTTTTGGAAATGTCATTATCAATATCAGTGTCAGAATAACCCAACTTAGAAAATTATGAATAAAGATATTGACATACAGATAGAAGAGGCTCTGATGGCTTATTTGACTTCGGGAGTTGAGGATCAGGTGAACTATCAGAAGTTCTACATTTATTCCATCGTGACCAATTCCACCGCAATTGAAGGTTCTGCTGTTACCGAAATTGAAAACCAACTTCTTTTCGATGAGGGCATTGTTGCCAAGTGTCGCTCTTTGACCGAGCAGATGATGAACGTAGACCTGAAAGACGCTTATCTTCATGCTTTCAGAATTGCCGCTGAAAATCCCACATATACGCCAAAGTTATTGCAGCAACTGTCAGCTCTGGTTATGCGCCGCACCGGAAGTGAATACTCCACTATTGCCGGACATTTCGATTCCTCAAAAAGAGAGTTCCGACTGTGTAATGTCAGTGCCGGTATTGGCGGAAAGAGTTATCTTGCCTTTAATAAAGTGTCGCAAGCTGTGGAAAATTTTTGCTCATGGCTCAACGAAGAAATACTTAAAGTTGACAAGGAAGATATTGCAGCTTGCTACCGCATGAGCTTTGAAGCTCATTTTAGACTCGTGACCATTCATCCGTGGGTTGACGGCAACGGTCGAACAACCAGATTGGTAATGAATATGATTCAACGACAATTAGGTCTTGTTCCTTCTATCGTCAGATATATCCAATCGCTCGTTGACAGCCGAGAAAATGACGATTCTACAATCGCACAGGCTGTTATGCTCCGTCATCATATCGCCAATCTCAACCACCGAGTTTCGCAGTATCAGGTAACATTGTAGGTATAGTAACACGAAATCATAATGGACAGGTACGGAGGCACAAGATATAATTCACAATGGAATGGATCGACATGGTTCATCTTGGGACTTGCTGCGGTGTGCTGCGTTGTTCCTTATTTCTTGGATGACGGAATCTGGCCGACAATTATCTGTATTGTTATGTTGGCGTTTGTCCTAGTGACATTCCTCAGTATCTACAACCGTATTGACGAAGATAAACTTGTAGTGTATTCTTTCTTTATCCCCACAGCCTACCCGATTGAAAAGATTAAAGAGATCAAGTCAATTAAGAGTGTATTATCATCTCCCGCAACATCATTGACTCATCGCTTGGCAATCACTTTTACCAACCGGAAGATTCTCAAAAGCTCTATTCCGCTTATCATATCGCCTGCGCGTCAGGAAGTTTTTATCCGACAACTACTTTCCATCAATCCCGAAATCAAGCATTGAGTATAGGTAAATTTGGTCAAAAGCTTTAGTTTTCCGTCACTCAACACATCATATAATAAATATTTTTCGTATCTTTGCAGTATTAAAAGATAGATTGAGCATAGCAAGGTCATCGGTTTAGCCGCTTTGCGCCTTAAAATATAAACAATGGCAAAGAACACTATGGGGACTAAGTTGCCCCGGAAGCTGGAGCAGAAAATGGCTCTTATGGGTGAGCAGATTAAGCTCGCCCGGCTGCGTCGCAACCTTTCGATTGCGCAGGTGGCTGAACGAGCTACCTGTTCCCCTCTTACTGTTAATCGCATCGAGAAAGGTTCTCCTACGGTTTCAATCGGCATATATGCTCGTGTTCTTTATGCTCTGCAACTTGATGACGATCTCCTTTTGATTGCCAAAGAAGATACCCTCGGACTCAACTTGCAGGATTTGAGTCTTAAACATCGCCAACGCGCATCAAAGAAGTCATAGGTCAAAGGCAATATGGGTCTATCGGCTCAAATCAAGTGCAAATATGACAAAAAACGGCTCATATTGAGCCGATAATCCAATAAATTTTAGTAATTTTGAGCCGATAAAACTTCCTGATATGACTCAAGAGATTGAAATACTCCAATTCCTGCACTACAATCCGGAAGCTTCAAGAGCAGAAATCGGCTCAGCATTGACCAATGCTCCAAGTCCGGCAACTCTTAAACGACTGATTGCTGATGGAGTCTCCAAAGGATATATCGAAGTGATTGGTCGCGGACCCGCTACTCGCTATAAGCTCACTCCGCAGGCACATGTAACGATGGAGCTAAACCTGGACACATATTTTGACAAGGACGTGGATGAACGAGAGGTTCAGGAATCGTTCAATTTTGAACTTATCAATGACGTTCTTCCTAAAGTGGAGTTGTTCACCCAAGAAGAGTTACAACAACTTGATGACGCGCAGGAACTGTTTCGTCAGCATCTATCAGAAATGTCTGAGTTGGAATACCGTAAAGAGATGGAACGTCTTGGAATTGATTTGTCTTGGAAATCTTCCCAGATAGAGGGCAACACATACTCATTACTGGAAACAGAAAGATTGCTGAAAGAGAAACAGACAGCAAGCGGAAAGACAAAAGAGGAGGCCGTGATGCTCCTTAATCACAAGGACGCGCTCGACTTTATTCTTGATGTACCGGACTATCTTAAGAATTTAACCGTTGCCCGTATCGAGGAGATTCATGCATTGCTTACAAAAGAATTAGGGGTTGAAAGAAACATAAGACATCGCCGTGTCGGCATAACAGGAACAAACTACACTCCCCTCGACAATGAATTCCAGATCCGCGAGGCACTTGAAGATACTGTTCGACTCATTAATGGCAAGAGTAATATCTTCGAGAAAGCTCTTCTTGCGCTTGTTTTGCTCAGCTACATTCAGGCATTCACCGACGGCAACAAACACACAGCCCGAATAGTGAGCAATGGTATTCTTATCGCAAACGGCTACTGTCCCATTTCATTCCGCACAGTGGATTCAATCGACTATAAAAAGGCTATGCTTATGTTCTATGAGCAGAATAATATCGCGGCTTTCAAACGTATATTCATTGACCAATTCCTTTTCGCAGTCAAAACATATTTCTAATACAATATCCTCTTTCACAAAGAACTTTTACCCTCAATCTTTTTACCTTTTTCCAATTCTCATAGAACATCAATCAAATGGCAGGAATTTCAGATAACCCATCGTATACAGAGCTATTAAATCAGGTAAAAGGCATGAAACTATTACTAGACCTTTTACCTATCAGTAATATGGAATTAAGAAATAAATTATCCGACATTGAAAAACAAATAAATGATATAAGGTTTACTCCTGATAGATTTAATCAATATTACTCAGAATTAGGCTGGATTGCATATGAAAGTATGAATTCTGACTTAATGAGGAACGCAGTAAGGTTAGCCGAAGATAATAAACGCGAGGATGGTGAACAATTATTATTAGAATACTATGCAAATAATGATAGTATAAGGTATCTTCTCACTAGACTAAAGAATCATACAGGCTTTACGAAGAGGTACGAATTGCTTCTAAAAGCGTATGATGATTACAAAGACGAAAGGTTTCACGGTTGTATACCTGTCTTTTTAATGATAATCGATGGTGTCATTGATGAAGTAACAAAATCTAATAAAGGCTTCTTTGCGTCAGATTTCAATCCTAAACTTTGGAATTCTATCGTTGGCCATGAAAGTGGTTTGTCAAGCATAGCTAAAATCTATGCCAAAACACGAAAGAGAGTCAATACAGATCCCATCACACTGCCCTATCGCAACGGCATCCTGCATGGGAAGGATATCAATTACGACAATAGTTTAGTGGCTGCTAAATGTCTAGCCACAATATTTGCTGTTGGTGATTGGGTGGAACAATATGAAAGTGGGAAACACGTCAAGCCGGAACCATCTAAGCCCAAAAGTATTCTTCAGATGTTAAAGGAATTGAATGAAACCTTAGCCACTGCACAGAAGCAACATGAGGAGAATGAAAAAATGCAAGACAAGATTGAAAAATGGCAACCACGTCAGATTTCAGAAGAATACATCAATAATATAAATCTTAAAAAGGCGTCTTGCATCAGTAATTCACCAGAAGAAAAATTAGCTGATTTCATGGAATTCTTCTCAAAGAAGAATTATGGAAAGATGCACGATATTATAGAAAGGCATCACGATAAAGCCAGTAAAGGACAATATATTCAAAAAATTAAAAGTCTTATAGATGACTTATCGCTGCTTGATTACAAAATTGTCTCCATTAAAGATTGTGCCCCTGCTATATCAGAGATTGAAGTCAAGTTAAATATTATCGACAAGACGAAAGAAGAGATTTCATTTGCGACTAAGTGCCGTATGATTTATCAAAAGGATACACTTAGCGCCAATGTCCTTGTTAGCGGCAATCCAGAGGGGCAGTGGTTTATCATGCACTTTTATATAAACGAAATATATAATCAATATTGGACAACACATTGACTTTGTACGCTCATCTGTATGGCGCGAAAAGTTAAAGTTGCTATATTCCTTTGATAATCGGAAGATTATCGCTATCTTTGCATTAAGTCACTGTTGTCGGTTTGGCAAATGCGGCTTGTAAGAAATTAAGTAACAGACGGTTAACTACTTACAAACATAGAAAATTCACGTCACTTGTACGGATTAGATTTATAGAAATCTGCATATCAACAAATTAACCATTTCTGCATCGGGAAATAGGATATGCTAAATAATTGATAATCAATAATTTAATTGATTTATTTAGAAAACTCACAAATAGTCATAACTACTGATTATCAATAAGTTATCATCAAACAACAAAATAAAATTTGACAATTTTGTTGTTCGTTTGTTACTCGGATTTTTCGAGCAACAAAAGTATCAAATTTGAGCTATTTTTAGACTGCGGGGAACTCTTTGGAACGAAGCAAAAAATGTGGTATTTTTCGAGATTTTACCCGATTTTTTCGGTCTTTTCAGTACATTTTTGTTGTTACTTTGTTACTCGACCATACTGAATACGCACATAACCTCTTGGTAATCAGCACAAATTCACTTTCCATCCCAAAAGTTGCATCGGAAAATAACAAAAGAGAGACTTGAAAAGCATTCATGGTTCTTCCGTAATGCTCTCGTCCGTTCTCGATATGAAAATATCCCTAAACGAATCCATCGCACTTCTGAGTCATTGGAGCGATTTATGAATTTAGCTGTTTTCGGTATTCCGGCAGCCCTACGCAACCGCACATTTCATATCCGTTGGGATGAGCCGTTGCGGCAGGATGACATTTCGGATGGCACTAAATGCCAAAATGACGTTTTGGAAACGCCATTGTCGTTTAGCGAACTTCTCTCGTTGAAAGAAATGGCAGTTATACGCCTTATAGCGTCAGATTCCAATTTACCCGAGAAAATCCCAAGAATAATGCAACCTGGGGTAATAAACTATCCAAAGAAATAATATAATTGACATGAAAGCATTCACATATACTGAACCGGGGCGGTTTGAGCTGATTGAGAAACCGAAGCCGGGAGTTCTGGATCCGAAGGATGCCGTGGTGAGGGTTACCCTTTCGAGCATCTGCTCGTCGGACCTACATATTTTGCATGGGGCTGTGCCTCAGGCGGTGATCGGCATTACCGTGGGGCATGAGCTTGTGGGTGTAGTTGAGTCCGTAGGGTCGGGAATCACTAAGGTAAAACCGGGCGATAGAGTCGCCGTTAATGTCGAGACGTTCTGCGGCGAATGCTTCTATTGCAAACGGGGCTACGTAAACAACTGCCTCTCCGGCGGCTGGATGTTAGGATGTCGTATCGACGGCGGCCAGGCGGAATATGTACGTGTACCATTCGCCGATAACGGTCTCACCCCGATTCCGAACAATGTGAGCGATGAGCAGGCCCTGTTTGTCGGCGACATTCTCGCAACCGGTTATTGGGCTGCAAAGATTTCCGAGATTTCTGAGGAGGACACAGTGCTGATTATCGGTGCCGGTCCCACGGGCTTATGCACTCTTGAATGTGTGCAGTTGTATCATCCTAAACTGATTGTCGTTTGCGAGGCTGAGGAAGATCGCCGTAAATTTGTGCAACAGCATTATCCGGATATCGATGTAGTCAAGCCGACAGAATGTCTTGAAGTCCTTGAGACATCGACAGAGGGGCGTGGCGCAGACCGCGTGATTGAGATTGCAGGAGGCGATGATACGTTTGAACTCGCATGGCGTTGTGCCCGACCGAATGCCATCGTCACGATTGTCGCTCTTTATGAGAAGCCACAGATATTGCCTCTGCCGTGGATGTACGGTAAGAACCTCACGCTCAAGACAGGCGGCGTCGATGCCTGCGACTGCGACAGAATCATGCAGCTGATTTCCGAAGGCAAAATCGACACGACACATCTTATAACCCACCGCTACCCTCTCAGCCGCATACAGGAAGCATACAACCTGTTCGCCAAGCGCGCCGACGGTGCTATCAAAACCGCCATATATCCGGGTTGAGACAAGATTATTATGCATTTCTCATCTTTGACAAGAGCAGATTTAATTGATTAATCGACACCATAACAAATGAATCCTGAAAATCATATCATATTAATCAGTGGGGTGGATAAGACGCTTCAAGTTGAATCAATCCGACTTGAAGGTCATCAGTACGCAATTAAATTTCAGAATTCTGCCAAGACCTATTCTTATTCAAGGAACAATGTGCTTTGGTTGACTAATCCGTTGACACTCGATATCGAGAACTGCCACATTTATGTGAATGGTCAGCGGGAAAATAATGTTATGTCAATGCATCTATTCGTTGGAGATGCAGGGAAATTTTACGCTATAAAGTATGCAAATGGTTTCGTGCGGCACTTTTCGGGAAACGCTGTCGAAGTCAAAAGATCTTGCATAGTCGGTAAAGGGGCAGGAGTATTCGATTACATGCATCAATGTGCCGGAATCAGCACTCTTGGTGCCGATGAGGAGAATGTAACTTCGCAAGGGATTTTGGCTGCAATATATTCGCGGATTGACTATGTAGATGAGAAAACGGCCGCCGCAGTTTATCTGGATTCTCAGCGTGGGATAAAGAAAAGTAAGAAAGACACGATACTCTTCCCCTTTGGATGCAATGCGAGTCAGGAAAGAGCCGTCAAAGCAGCCCTCTCGAACCAGATAAGTGTCATCCAAGGGCCTCCAGGGACCGGCAAGACTCAGACAATTCTTAATATCATCGCCAACCTTCTTGTTGAAGGAAAATCGATATTGGTTGTTTCTAACAATAACTCTGCCACGGAGAATGTTTTAGAAAAACTTAGTAAAAATGGACTTGGCTTCCTTGTGGCGCCATTGGGCAATAGAGAGAATAAGGAGGCATTCATTGCCAATCAGCCCTCTCTGAATCCTGAACTGCCATCATGGGACAGGAGTGGGACGGAGCTGAGACGCGCATCCTCAGAAGTGAAAGTCAGTCTTGAAAAGGTTGAGTCCGTTTTTGAGATGCATGAAAGGCTGGCCTCTTGCCGACAAGAACTGGCCCAGGTCGAGGTGGAAAAGGAACATTATAAAATGGAATATGCTGGAGAGCTAAGCGAGAAGAAAGTGAAAATGGCTTCTGCCTACATCCTTAGAATTTTACAGCGGCTGAAAAATTATGCGAATATATATCAGGGCGACACAACATCACTGATGAAGCGTATCAAACGTATGTTTGACAAATTGAGGATTGAACTGCATCTTCGTATATCAATGGGTCTAAAGCAAAACCTGACTTATGAGTCTATTCCCCGGTTAATCACCCTGCTTGACTGGCTATTCTATACCCGCAAAATAGAGGAACTGAAACAGGAGATTGATGATATCGAAAATCATCTGTCGCAACTCAATGCTGCCACACTGATGAAATCATTGACCGATAATTCAATGACAATCCTTAAAGCAAGTGTTGCACAACGATATAAAAACGAGCGCAAAACAATAGCCTCTGTCAAAGATCTGTTCAATAATGCCAAGGAAGTACTGGACAACTATCCTATTGTTCTCAGCACGACATTCTCATCCAAAACATGTTTCAACAGCGACACTATTTTCGACTACGTAATTATGGACGAGGCCTCGCAAGTGTCTGTTGAAACCGGTTTGCTGGCACTCACCTGTGCAAAGAATGCTGTTATTGTCGGCGATACGATGCAGCTCCCCAATGTCATAACCGATGATGATAAGCTTAAACTGGATGAAATCCGTAAATCTTATGATATTCCTGACTCATATGATGTTGCAAGACATAGCTTCTTAAGCTCAGTGTTAGCCACTCTCCCGATGATTCCTGAAACTCTACTTCGCGAACACTACCGATGTCATCCAGATATAATAAACTTTTGCAATCAAAGGTTTTATGGAGGGAATCTGCTTGTTATGACTAAGCGCGATGACGATGAAAAACATCTGCTTGTACTTACTACGATGCCAGGGCAGCACTGTCGCGGCCATTATAATCAGCGCGAAATAGATGCAGTTAAGATTGAACTATTACCGCTCTTAAGAAATCGAGAACAAACTGGCATCATTGCACCGTATAACAAACAAGTTGACCAATTCCATACTCAAATCCCGGATATCGAAGTCGCCACAGTCCATAAATATCAGGGTCGTGAGAAAGATGTCATCATAATGAGTGTAACGGATGATGTTATCACTGAATTTACGGACAATGCCAACCTCCTTAATGTCGCCGTCTCCCGCGCAAAAGATAAATTTTGCCTTGTTGTAACCGGAAATCCGCAGGAACTCAAAGGTAACATCCATGATCTCCTGGAATACATACGATATCAGCAAGGGACTATCATGCAGAGTAAGTTGCGCTCAATATTTGATTACCTGTTTTCTCACGTCGACCAATTCCGTCGTGAAAATGATTCTGAATATGCTTCAGAGAATCTGACCTTTGATTTACTTGAGAAAATACGGACTAAATATCCGCACTTATCTCATATTAAAGCTCTGCGGAATTATCCTATGAGATACTTGATTTATGACACATCTGCCCTGTCGGAACGAGAGGCAAAGTATGCATTACATTCCGCTACCCATATTGATTTTCTGATAATTAACCGTGTCACAAAAGAGCCTTTACTGGCGATAGAGACAGATGGTTACAGTTATCACAATGAGCAGACCGAACAATACAATCGAGATCGTATGAAAGACTATATTCTTGCAAATTACGGACTCCCCTTGCTGCGCCTCTCAACAGTTGGTCACAGCGAGGAGCAAAGAATTGTTGACGCTCTTGGTACTTACAAATAGGAGTGATAATCCATCCTGCAAATAGATAATATCATCAATAAAAAGCAGGGAAAAGATGATTGCATCTCTCAATCCAGTCCGTTTCCTTTCAATGATCAATCCGATAAAGTACATGGGTGAGCAAAGGGGAATCTTTGGGCAGGTTGGGATGCTCAAACTCGCCGGCTTTGACCATACCGATTTTCTGCATTACGCGTTCGGATGGAATATTGATTTTTGCTGTGAAAGAGTATAACCGTCCTATTCCGAAACCTTTTGCCAATTTCAATACAGCCTTTGCCGCCTCGGTCGCATATCCTTGGTTATGATATATAGCGGCGAGTCGCCAGCCAATCTCGACCCCGGGAGTGAAATCGGCGTCAAAACCGATTTCATGCAGCCCGACATATCCGATAAACCCACCGCCCCTTTTCAATTCAACGGCATACAGCCCCCATCCCCGGCGGCTGAATTCATCCTGTATACGGTTATAGAATGCCTCAGTCTCAGCGTCGCTCAACGTGCCCGGGAAATAACGCATCACCCGTTCATCCTTATTCATGGAAATGAAGGCCGACAAATCCTCCCCCCTCCACGAGCGTAATATCAATCGTTCGGTTTCAATAAAATTCATGGCTTATCTGAACTGTTAAATATCCTCCTGACAGTCTGTATAGCGTGCCGAGGCTCTGCGTATGCTTTCGGCAATCCTGGCACGGAACTCCGGCGGCGCTATCACCTCGGCGTGTCCACCATAGCCAAGAATCAGCCGCTCGAGCTCATTGTTTACCACTACTTTAAGCGATATCTGGATGCTGCCGTCACGGAATCGCTGCTCAACTTTTTGCGATGCGTGAAACGGTTTAGACTCGACATACGGAGCCTGTTGGCGATCAATTTTTATCACTACCCTGCGGGCCTTGTCACCTATCTGCCTCGTCACACCGATTGTGTCGTCAAAGAAATGTGCCGGGTCGAAATCCACGCATTTCCTGAAAGGATGCTCCCGGTCCAAGGCAACGGCATGGATACGGTCGAGAGCAAAGATGTTGACCTGCGGCACGCGGTTTGTCATCTTCTCGCCAATCAGGAACCATCGGTTACGATACTCCTTCAGGAGATACGGATATACCGCGAGCGCCTCAGGCTGCCGCGCCTTGAACGACTGATACTCAATGACGATGGTCTGCCGCTTTTTCACGGCATCGTATATCGCGCCTATGAATTGTGCGCCACGGTAGCCCGACACATGCTCCATATCCATCGCCGGGACGGAACTCCCGGTGTGGCGCGAAATCTGCTCATTGAGTTTGCTGATGGTCTCTATTGACGAGGCAAGCTGCGGGAAACCCTGAAGCTGACGCAGTATGTCGAGGGCCGAGTTGAGAGCATCAAGCCCCTCGTCGTTCAACGGCAGATGGGTGATGCTGTAATCCGGATCCTCATATTCATAATACTTGTTCTCACGCACCACAATCGGAGCATTATAACCGAGCCGGTCACTGCGCATTAGTGCGAGATCGTTCTGGAAGGTACGTCGGCTCACAGGATTTACACGCCCTTCGAATTCTGCCAGCGCATCCGTGCATGCGTCAATCAGGTCGCCGATGGTCCAGCGGCGATAATGGTTCTGAAGACACTTGTCTATCGTGGATATACGTATTAGGGTTGCGCGGTTGAGGGGCATATCGGTATTTTTCCGCAAAAATAGCAATTAATCCTCTCCTGCGCAAATCAGTTGCGCACACGGCTGCAAACTTTGCATCAAAAAAAACGAAAAACATGATTATTCAAGGAAACGCGACCTCAGCAGAAGTATACACCGAAAACATAGAGGCCCCGGCCCTCGAGTGGCTTAGCGCACTGTGCGACCATCCGGCAATGGAGCGTGTGCCGATAGTGCAGATGCCCGACGTCCATGCCGGAAACAACTGCAATGTCGGGACGGCCTACCCTATCGGCACTTATGTCAATCCCGACCATGTCGGTGTCGATATCGGCTGCACAATATCTATGCACCGTCTCTCACTCCCTGTCCCTCCCGACAGTTATGCACTGGTCGACCACCGCATAAGGGAAATCATACCCTCAGGGCTGGAAATCTGTGCCAAGAATTCCATCAACGAGAAGGAGCTTTTCAGGTTTCTCAATTCACAATATCAGAAAGCCCGGTCTGCAGCCCCCGAGCTGGTCAACGATGTGCGCCGTATCGACGCACGCTTCATCTCCGATTTCTGCCGACGCATCAAGCTCCAGGAAGGCATCTTCTATAAGAGCCTCGGCACACTCGGCGGGGGCAACCACTTTATAGAATATGGTGAGGATATAGACTTGGGCGACGGGTGGCTCACGATACACTGTGGCTCCAGGAATCTGGGAGTAAAAGTCGCAAACCACTGGCACGGCATCGCCCAAAACCCCAAACGGGGCGCATACGTGGGATGGCTGTGGGGAGAGGTCCTGAGAGGCTATCTCTCGGACATGGTTCTGGCACAGGCTTATGCGCTATACAACCATCAGGTAATCCGTGACCGCATCTTCGTTATTCTGAAAAAGATATGCAAGGCGCGATGTGTAGAATCTATCCTCACTACCCACAACTATATCTCTGTCACAGACGATATGCCCATGCTGCGAAAGGGAGCCATTGACGCATCCGAAGGACGCAAGGTCGCAATCCCTTTCAACATGCGCGACGGCATCACCATCTGCACAGGCCGCGGCAACAGCCAATGGCTCAACACCGCCCCGCATGGAGCCGGACGCCTGATGAGCCGCACACAAGCCAGACAAAAGATAGCACTCAGCGATTTTGAAGAAACCATGTCGGGAATATTCTCGACATCCGTCTGCCAGTCCACGATCGACGAATCCCCCATGGCCTACAAATCCACAGAAGAAATACTCGGACTGATAAGGCCCACAGTCGAGGTCTTGACAATGGTAAGACCCCGGCTCAACATCAAAGACAAAGAATGATGAAATACATACAGATTACTGCCGGACGAGGCCCCGTCGAGTGTGCAAGAGCCGTGACCCTCGTCGCCCGCGAGATGCTTAAAGCAATCCCCTCACTGCAGCTCACCGACTGCGAGCCTCACAATCAGGCCAAAGATTGCTATATGTCAATGACATTCGCCACAGAAACACCTCTCCTACCCTCAACAATCGACGAGTGGCAGGGCACAATCCTGTGGCGCTCCACGAGCAATCCCTATCGTCCCACACATCGCCGCAGCAACTGGTTTGTCGGAATCAGCTTTTTCGACGAGATAGCCCTGCCAAAGATTGACGACAGGGACATCACCTACACCACCTGCCGCTCGGGAGGCAAAGGAGGACAGAACGTCAACAAGGTAGAGACCACAGTCCGCGCCACCCACATCCCCACCGGCCTCACCGTGCGATGTTCGGCAGAACGTTCCCAGTCCCGCAACAAGGCCATCGCCCGCGAGCTCCTCAAGCTCAGGCTCCGCCAAGCAAACGACCTCGCCCTCGCCGCCTCACACACCCGCCGATGGACCAACCACGACACCCTCCAGAGAGGAAACCCCATAAAGAAATTCACCGGACCGCTATAGCCTTTGTTCCCGATTTAATTGTGCCAGTTGCCGTCTCCTGTCAGCCTGCCTCCTTTTCCAGGCATACTCCGCAATCAGACTGATGGTTTTCCTCTCCAGTTCGCAGATAGCATCAAGCATATCAGAGTCACCATCATAGTTAAGCACAGTCATACATTTCGAACAAATCTCTGCCACCTCACACTGGCGGCATCTGTTATTCCTGAACTCTATGAACGATTTTTCAATCTTTTCGGGAGCATCAGGAATTATTCCGTCATAGACTGAACCGATGGTAAAATGTTTCGCAAACCGTTCACAGATATAGATATCCCCTTCAGAGGATACGAAAGTCCTGTAGAAATCCTCGACACATGTTGTTACGGTCATCGTATCGTCCGTGACTGCGGCCTGACTGTCACGTCTCACTATATCAGTCCACTCCTTGAATTTAGATGTCAGCAGATTGTCAAGGCCGGCCTCATATTGGGAGAGTGCAATATCAAGAACCATCTTTCTTTGCCCTATGGATCCGCTCATAGCCTTAACGTCGTCGACATTGCGTGGCATGACAAAAGAAAGGTGCATGGGAGGGCGATGTCTCAGGACCTCAGACTCATTCCATCGTCGCGAGGCTTCCGGGAGTTCCTGCCAGGATGCAAGGGTAACAAGGAAGAAAACACATTGCATATACCTCTCGTGATGGGTTCGGCTGAACCGCTCAAGATTGGCTATGATACGGTCGAATGTCTTTGAACCGGCTACGGTAATTCGGTTGCTGTCGTGCAACTCCCTGTACGAATCAATGCTCACATATACATTGAATCTCGGATAAGAGCAAATCCAGTCAACGACATCCCGTTCAAGGAGCAATCCATTAGTAGATATGGCAAACTCCACCCTATCCTTCAATGCCTCATAGAGTCTCGCAACCATAGACTTGACCACTCCGAGGGCCAGCAACGCCTCACCGCCATAAAATGTCACACGGACATCCCTGTCGGGACAATTTGTGGTAAGGATAAAACGCACTGTGGCATCGGCTGTCGCATCGTCCATAACGGCCTGATTATGGACACGGCGCTCGTTATACTCACCTGAGAAACAGCAATATCTGCATCTGAAATTACACTGCTGCGTAACCTCGACGACATATAGTGACAATCGTCCCGGCGAATGCGGATTCACCGGGACGAAATTATGCACACGGGATGGTGACATAGATTCACCACCCGTAATTACGATACTCAGACCTATCGCCCGTATTGTACTTGCATGCACCGCGACAGTCGCCGGTGCTTGCCACAAATCCGTTTTCAGCAATAGCCTCTCTGACTGATACCGCAAATCTTTCGAGAATATCGGCAACCGTGGTTTTCAGATTTTCATCTGTCATCTTCTCCTTTGCCTCGGCAATCTCAGCTCCTGCCTCAAAAAAAGCCTCGCGCAACTGTCGGGAAATATGTATTCCACCCGGGAGCATCGGCAGGATCGGGCTAATCTTATGGGCCACAATAGATGCGCCCTGAAGGAAATCGGCAACCAGGATATTCAAAACCTCATTGCGGAACCCCCACGTATGAGCCTTCTCCTCATACGAAAGTCTCAAATCTATACTGTTCATGAATAAATGTTTTTTATTTTCAGTATGCCAGACGAAAGCCAACATCCCCGGCCCGAGAGTCAGACGACATCTTGTCACGGAAGAAAACCCAGCAAGCCTTTTCATCACAACGATAGGATCCTCCCCTGATTGACCTCTTGTTTCCAGAGAGTGCACCTCGAGGATTCTTGACAGGCATACGTTCGGAAGAGAAAAGACCTGTACGCGGCCCTTTCTCATACTGTGAGCCATAGATGTCAGCGCACCACTCCTTCACGTTTCCGCTCATGTCATACAAACCGAGCTCGTTGCTTTGCAGCATACCTACAGGTCTGATGGCACCATGAGAATTGGCACGATACCATCCGACCGAATCAAGGATGGTAGAGCCCGAATACAACGTGTCATGACTCAGGTCTCCGCCTCGGGCGGCATACTCCCATTCACATTCTGTAGGAAGTCTGAAATTCCAGTTTGTCATCTCATTCAGTTTCAGGATAAAAGAGATGACCTCATGCCATGTCACATTGGTTTTTGGCAATCTCGGTTCTCCGCTGCTTTTGTCACCGGTCACAGCATCCCATTGTGCGTTCGTGACAGGGCACGAGGCAATATGGAAATCATCTAAAATCATTGATGCAGTTCCGATACCTGAACCGAGTATGGGACGGTACAGACGATGGGTATCACCCATGACATAAGAGCCACCCTTCACATACATCATGGATGCTTTGAGCCGTTCAATATCGTGGTTCATTTCAACTCAGGCTACATCCGCAGACCGGGCACTTGACCGAACCTTTCTCAACCGACGACTTGCATCGGGGGCAGATCACACCGTCACATCCATCGAGAATAGCTTGATAACCACCATCCTCAACCCATTTGATGAGTTCGGACGCCCGGAGCACCAGCCAGGGATGCGTGTCGTCAAGTATGGATATGTTACGTATTATGGTATTGGCTGTATCGCCATAGCGTGTCAGGAATTCCTGCGCCTGCTGTGCGAATATATGAGGATCGGCTGTATTGAAATACCGTTTTGGAATACCCGCCATCTTCATGATAGCAGATAGAGCAGCATCAAGATCCTGACATGCAAGCAGACCTGCACGGTCAGCGGTGAATTCAGACATACGGTTCCAGTAGCCCAATGCAAGCTGGAGAGGCATGCCCAGCGAACCGACGATACCCATAGACTGTAGGATTTGTCCTATCATCGCGGCCATGACATGATAGAGCACATGTCCGCTCTTGATATGCCCCATCTCATGCCCAACGATATATGTGAGCTCGGGGTCCTTAAGCAGGTCTACAGCGCCTGTGTAGATTACCAGCAATGTGTTGTCCTTAAAGCCGGTCGTATATGCGTTTATGCCATAGCACCACTGCGTGTAAACCAATGGCATACGGTCTACATCAAGTGTGTCAGCCACACTGTGCACGAGGCCATAGAGTTCGGGACACGAGTCTTTGGTGACATGAAAGTTGCTGCCGCACAGCTCAATCACACGGAATTTAATATTGGTCCAGTTCAGGGTGAAATTCATCACCTTCTCGAACAGAGGAAGTTTCCGCAGCGTCTCGAGAGCAGCCTTGTCAAACGGATGCTCATATGAGGTAGACTGCAGGTTAATCAGTCTTTGTGGCATATTGATTGGTTTTGATTATCTTTTTTATTTGACGAACAGCGAGATGATGAATGCAGCCGTCACAGCCACAGCTCCGACGGCAAGCCCCGTCATGATTCGCTTGGTGCGCCGCATGGCTTCTTTCTGTTCGTCTACTTTCTGCTCCAGATCCTTTTTTTCATGCTCTGCCTTATCCTTGGCATCGCGTGCGGTCTCAAGCTCCCGCTCCAAATCTATAATGCGTAGCTTGTCGGCGTTATTGTCGTCGGCATCAGTCGTGGCGGTCTCAGACTCCTCTAAAGTCACCTTCTCTTCAACCGTTTCTTCTTCCGTCTTATCCGCCTCTCCTTCTTTTTCCTCACCCGTTTCCTCTTCCTTCTTTTCATCGGGTGTCTCTGTCTCCTCCGACACACTGATCTCTTCAGACACGGCTACGACCTTCCCTGCCAAATTTGACAGGGAGGAATTCGCAATCGTATTCTTAAGGATATTGTGTGTGTCCTCTCTGGTCGAACCAAGCTGTAGTTCGGAGATGACTTTGGCCGCAAGTTTGCCATCGGTCTGGAACAGTGGACTTGTGGGCACGAACAGATATACCGGCCCGTTGCGCAACGAGAAATCTGCCAGATCCGTCCCGGGAGCCCCCAAGGTGATACCCTCAAAACTCTTGGCGAAATCGGCAAGTATCCTGCCATCATAGTGCAAACCGTTGCGGAACGAGAAGCCTTCGGTAAAATCGGTCTGGAATTTATCGACATCGTTCACTATCGCCAGCACGATATTACGCATCACCGGCAAATCTTCTTCATCTCCCACTATCTGCAACGCGCAATTTATAGGACGTCCGTCGGTATCTTTCTCGACACCCGGAATATCACGCAGAGCTATTACCGACGAGCCGTCAGGGAGTGTGCGGAACAACAGTTTAGCGCCTCCATAGTTAAAATAGAGGTTGCATTGCGGTGGAAAATCCAGAAGGTTATCCTTATCGACTTCCTGATTGGCGAGAGCTTCATTCTCCTCGCCGTAGATACGGAAAGTACGGAACCCTCCGAATGAATATTGACAATAAAATCTTATCATTTGTTGTGAGTTAGAGAGATTATTTCCTTACAGTAAAACGTACTGATTCAACCGGTAGTTCAGTCGGTTTCCTGAACATGCGAGTCAATCTTCGCAAATCCGTCTCCACCAAGTTTTATAGGAATCTTATTTATCAATTCCTTATAGACGGGGAGATATTGCCCGAAGCGTCGGCCCGCACGGTTAAATATGCGTATCCACCAGGGATCATTCTTGTAGGCCTTATATTTCATAGAGGAAAGATCCTCCTCTTTCTTGACGAGGAAGCGAAGGATGTGATATGCAACCTGCTCGCAGAGATAAGGCTTGAATTTCCCTTCGCCGCTGGTCTTATACCAAGACAGCGGAATCTGGGTATAGCTGATGCAATAACTCTTGTCTGGGTCAGGTTCGATTGAATCGACCATACTGTCGAAAAGCGTCTTGCCATCCTTGAGCATAAGAATGCCGGTGAGGGGATCCTGCGAGCATATCTCGCCGACCTTGTCTTTTTCGGTGCGATAGAAACGGTAGGCATCCAGCAGGCGGACATGCTCTATGCCTCCGGCTGTCACGATGGGCATCACCCACATCTCCACGCCATCATTGTCGACCCATGTATTTATCATGGTGCGATATGCCTGCTTTACCCTTTCCGTAACCTGATCGATTTTCCCTTCGTTGACCCATTTCTCACATTTCACTGGCACGAAAAGCACCAGCTTGCGGTTGGCACTGTTCTCAATCTTCATGTGGCTCATCAGGTTTGTAATCTCGTCAATACGATTCCACACAGAGTTCACATTCGGGTTGTCCTCGTGCATCAGGTATGGTGTGTCGATAGCGATGACAAATACATCGCTCTCCTCGACATGTTTCTGGAGGGTCGGATGCTTCTCATGATTCTCCTGCATCCATTCACCCGGAACATCGACAAAATCGAACCCTATTCTCGATGCCCCTTTGACAGAGGCCACGATGTTATAGTCCCCCTCGCCGACATTGGGTGACATGTCGACTATGAACTGGCTGTTGTTGCCGAACTTGGTTCGGTTGCGCATATAGTTCTCAATCTCACGCCTCTTGTCGACAAGAGGAACCTGCATTCCCGAGCTCGCTCCATAGGGAGTGTTGTCGTTGAATGCGCACAGATGGGCGCTCTCATTGTTGAGGGCATGTATCAGTGTAGCCAAAATGGTGGACTTGCCGGAACGGCGACCACCCAGCATGATGATTTTAGTACGTGTAATCTCTTCTGAAGCCATTTTTCTTAATTATTTACTGTAAGAGAATAGATCCGAACCACATACGACCTCGTACCCCGGGAGACCGGTACGGCGATTCTTTTCCATCGCAAGGATTTCGTCGAGCAACTCCTCGTCCGTATCAAATATCGATCCGATGAGACGGCTCAACAGGTCAAGATTAGAGCGGTTGCGCTTATACTGGGCTGCCAGGAACGAGAGGAGATAATAAAGCGGTTGCACACAGAAGGCAGGGTTGTATCTGGCCTTCTCACTGACAAATCGGTAATTCACCTGTTTTGGTGTGCCGAATTCGTTTATCGCGACCTCTCCGGCGCCATCGCGCTCCATTGTGTCAAACTCAACATCACCGAGGGTGAGTATGGGAGTGATGGCACAGGCCACTTTCTGACTCTTGCGCAGCAGGTCTATCAGTTCGCCATAGACCTCCTTCACTCTGGCGGCAACCTCGTCCATACGGTTCTCGTTGAAATATCGCTCGCATTTCAACGGTACAAGAAGTACCAGCCTCTCCCCCTCCAGTTTTGGGAGAACGGTCTTGAAGAAATCGGTGATGGCCGCAGGTTTGTTCTTTATCTCGTTGAACTTGCCATCTTCCTCCATAAGATGAGGGGTGTCAATGGCGATAAATATGCCGGTCGATTCCCGGATGAACCGTATCACCGTATCCGGTTCCTTGATGACATATTCGCCGGGAAAATCCTTTATCTCAAGATTGATGCGCGGATCCTTGCCCTTAAGGCCGAAATGAAAATCGAAAGTCGTCACGGTACTCGATGCCGCAAGACCGGCTTCCGGCCTGTCGGCTATACTCTTGCGGTTTGTGAATATCGCGTCGAGATAGCGCTTGCGGTCGGTGAGCTCGGCCGAGGTTGCGGGTTCGGCCGTGAGATGCATTCTCGTTGTCGAGCCGATGCTTTCCTGCGTGTCGTTGAATATCGCTGTCAGGATAGTAGTCTTGCCGACAGCGCGTGGTCCCATCATGCAGACCTTCATGTCCATGACGGGTGTAGCCTTCTTTTTAAAATAGTCTGTGATTCCCATTCGGTCAGTTTTCTAAGGAGATGACAAAGAGATTTTTGCGGTTGTAGACTCCGAGCGTCTCAAGCTGCTCGTTCCAGCCCTTGAGCGCAACCTGTTTTTTCGAGATGTTACCGAACTCCTCGCTCCAGATTACCGGGGCATATTCGCGATAGAAATTCTTCAGCTCGCGATAACCGTCTTTTTTGAAGATGATGCGCTCGCGCAGCTTACGGATACGGGCGTTGAACGAGTTTACAGGGATACGGAGCAGCTCCTTGATACCGTCCATCAGCTCCTGAGCCACATCCGGGATAGCCGACATCAGGGTCTGCAATACGATTTCAGCTTTCTCCTGAGTCGGGAGTCCGAATACTGCGGCAGGGAGTCGTGTGAATTTTGGAGATTCCTGATCAAGATGCTCCAACGCAAGATTGGCTTTATATTCAAGCAGCCCCTCGATGTTGAGTCGATACTCGAGAATGTCTTTGAAAGCCTCGTGGACCAGCGGAAAATCCTCTGTCTTCTGGTCAATCAGGGCGGCAAGCCATTCGGTCGGAGAATCTGGAATCTCCCCCATAAGCATTATGCGGCCAAGCCTGCCGCCATCGTCTTTGCGTAGGGCATCAACAATCTCTGCCTTGACACCATCCTGCAATCTTGTGATGACCGTGCTGTTCACATTGTCAAGCGCATCCCTCATCTCGGCACGCAAATTATCCGCATAGAAATTGTATGCTGTGTCGACATGCGACTCCGGGCCACCCTCAGAGAGTTTTGTCTTAATCTCATCGACGGTTGGACATTTACGCCCCAATGAGCGTACGATACGCAACACCTCTGTGCGGATTTCCTCGCTGTCGCGGGCTGAATCCTTGTATTTCTGATTCAGGGAATTCAGCTCGCTCTTCAGCTTGAGTCGGTCCTCGAACAGCTCATCAAAGAGGCCGCCGGAATTCAGTGCGGCTTTCAGACCTCCGTTCAATACGGTGGCAACTTTCGAACATAACTCATAGTATTTCATGTAAGCCGACTCGAGCACCTTGTTCGCATCTGCGAGCAAACCTTCGTCAACAATGGCAAGGTTGTCTACAAGGTATTGAAGAATAGGAAGGAGCAGCTTCTCCTGCACGTCGCCCGAATGTGAGCAGTCCACTTTCTTTATATCGGCAAAATTTAGCTGCCTGTCTTTCAGGGCCTTCTCCATAGCCTCGCCGGAGTTGAAATTCTTCAGGCCGTCACCTATGTTTAGCGCAAAGAAGAGCCACTTGCCCAGCATTTCCATCCCCATGGCGTCACAGATGAAGTCATAGAGTTCATCATCCTCCACACGGATACTGTCGCCATTGGCCGACGGAAGACGCACCAGTATGGCGGCGTCGCTGTCGTTGCGAAGCGTGGCAAGCATCTTCTCACGTATGCCCAGCGACGTGTCACCCAGTCCAATGGTATCTACAAGCACAATCTTCCCGGCATCGGCATAATTGAACTCGGTGTAGATTCTCACCTCCTTCACTGCGAGGAACTTATACGTCGGACGCATATTAGAGTCATATTGTGCGACATAATCGCGTATATGCTCCTCGTCGACCTTGATTTCCTTTCCTAACAAGTTGGCATATTCGTCAAAATGCTCTATATATTTGCGCAGATGGCCGAAGAGCGATTGCTCGCGGCCTGTCTTGCTCGACATGTTGTTTTTGAACTCCTCAATATATGTGTTCAGCGAGGGAATCTGAAAGACAGAACCGATATTGGACGGTATATTGAGTTCCGTGAGATAACGGCGCACCTGCTCGATGAGTTCAAATTCCGTATAGAAAATAACATCGGCGCGAGCCTTTGACAGACCGGGCTGATTGCAGATTACAGACTTGGCTCCGGTGCAGTCGCCACCGTTTGAAGCCGGAATAACCTCATCTGCAAGACCGCTGATAGACTGCAACAGACGGCTCTTGCCCTGACGGGCACGTCCGATGACACTTATGTTGATGGTGTCACGCCCGAATCTGTGATCGAGAAGCTCAAGCTCATCCAACGCCTTCTTTATTTCCGTGATACTCTCGTCGGCCGAAGCTGCCCTGATTGCATCAGGAAATTCGGGATTCTCCATACTCATGGCAAAATATTCTCCCTGCTTGTTGTCAATCTGGAAGAGTATGTTTTCCCTGAGCGCACTGTAATTTTTCAGTGTTTCAAGTACAGACTGAAGGTCATTTTTACGGGTGCGCACAATATCAATGTGGCCGCGCCCCTCATAGAGCCCCCGGCCGAGTCGACGGTCAAGAATCTGCTCTATCTGGTGTGTGATTGGTTGTGGCATATAATATTCCTTGTGATTTGCTGAGTTTGAATCTATGTTCAGGATTTGTAAATATACACTATTTCCTTTATCTCTTCTAGAGACGGCAACTTCTTTATCAACGATATTATTTCATTTACAATGTCATCGTCCGAGTATGAGGCCTTGGTATCCATTAGCTCGATAATTATGGATGCGAAATTATAGGTGAAATATATATTGCAGACTGCACTGACACCCATTCCGGCTAAAAATCCAGCACCAGGAATCAGGAAACAGCTGTATGTGGCCAACTTACATCCTATGTAATATTTCACGATTCCCGAAGCAACACCACCGGCTATGCGCTTCGGGTCTTTACCGAACTGCCGGTTGCTTTTAGCACGTATGGCCACGAACATTGTAGTCCATATTCCGGCAACTGCGATCGTATCAGCCAGACCGCTGGTAACACCAAGCGGACCCGCGGCTGCCGCAGCTATAAGCGCAGTCTTAACGATTTCCGTGTATTTTTCAGGTATATGATCTGCCTTCCCTTCCCGGCTCCAATCAGAGATTCTTTTGCTTGCTGTCTGGCTCATCTCTTCGACTCTCTCTCTGACATCATCTGTTAGCTCCTTGGCCTTGTCCGCAACATCCTCTCCGAATCTCGTGACTTCGGGAACAAGCTCCTTCTGCACAAAATCTGTCGTTGAGATAATGGCACTATCTATCTGCCCACCTATATCTGATAGAGTTTTGGTAGCGGATTTCTTAATTTTATTCCAGTCCCAGTCCATATCTTGAAAATTTACCGTTTAAACCTTCGTAGAATCTTCAGCAGGTTCTTCCCGCCGATATTAGACCGGCCTCGTGGTTTATTGTCCCACAGACGCTTAGCGACGTCAATCGCCGTAGGATTGCTCGTCGGGCAGGTCCATGAAGCCTGATACGTCCCATTGACATATAGAGCCACGCTGGAGCCTTTGGAAAACTTGAAGCCGTTATCGGCACCAAGTAATATCATATCCCCATATATCCATACGCCATTTACATCGACCTGTGTCTCTCCGTCTATTACCAATGAGACATTTGGCAGATTAAGTCCATAGTAACCATTATTGGCATTGTTCTGGCAATAGAAATATATCTCTTTGTCAAACCAGGCATCAGGATCTCCACATCCAAATCCGCCATAGAACTGTGCGTTTGACGCCAAAGTCGCGCATAAAAGCATTAGGGCAACAAGGATTCTTCTCATAAAGTCTCTTCTTATCATCTTATTCTAACGTTTAAAGTTCCACATATTTGCATGAAAAACTTAATCATCATGCAACGAGGTGCCGATGAGTCCTTTCACGGTACCTTTGGCTAATTTTTTTGCCGCCCAGAGAGCCGGATTATTTTCCTTGAGAGCCTCATCTTTTTCTCGAAACTCCGTCATTCGGTCTACGATACCTTTTCCGGTCTTATCCTTGACCCATTCGTCGGCGTCGAAAAAGACGTAAGTTGACTTAGCAACTGCTTTAGCAAGTAATTCTGCAAAAAAATTCATTTTGATTATGGTTATTAGATTCAAGTTTCAGTAAAGATGAGAATGACACCTCTTTCATGCTTTTGACAATTCCAAATCAAGCATATCAATGCTCAGTGTCGCACCACCGAGAAAATCCAGCGAGATAACCAGTCGTGTCTTGTCGTCAACCCTTAACACCTCACCTTCCAGTCCGGCAAGTCGTCCCCTTATCACCTTGACTTTATCAAGCTCCTTGAAGGCTATCGGTTCAAAGGACACCGGCACATCAGATTCATTCAGGATGAATTTCAGCTTTGCAATCTGATTATCCGGAATACGGGCCGGAGTCTTGCGTCCCGGCATTGAGATTAACTTAAGGACTAGCGGATGTCTTGTTATCGCCGAGACATCCTCAACAGTACATCTTATGAAGATTACCATCGGAATAACGACTACATCGACCTTCTTCTTACGGTCGCTCCACTGCTTCATCATTGTCTGGACAGGGACATAAGTCTCTAAGCCTGATTTAGCCAACTCAGAGGCCGCTTTCTTCTCGCTTTTCGGGCGGGTATAGGCTGCAAGCCAGAATTTCGGTCGCGCTTCGCGGTCGACAGTCACACTGGCTGTCGAAACGAGGTGTGTGTGGTCTTCATGCGCATCCATTGCGTTCAGTGTGACCATGGTCGGTCGCAGAGGGAAACCCGTAATAGATTTTCCCCACGCGCAAAGATACGAAAAAATCCGATTCGTTGGTATTTTGGAATAAAAAAATTCAATCCATGTTTATAGTTAAGAAAAATAGTGTTTCTATTTTTGTCTTTAGCAGTATTTTCATTAATTTTGCCATTATAACCCCTCATTCTAAATGACAGCAGCACCACATATGAATAACCTACCCACCGACAAGAGTTTTAAAGAGCAGTTGAGCAGGCATGTCGAGGACATTTTCAAAAGCTATGTTTCGGAGGGGCTTCATATCTGCGATATCGCAACGGGTGGCGGCAAATCATATACCATCGGCAAGCTGACATGCGGGTATTATCCCGCGCATTTCGACCGCATAGTCATACTTTGCATACAGAACAAGCTGGTAGATAATATAAACCGGGAAATCGACCGTTTCATCAACACTGACAGCAGCCTCATATCTCAGGCTGACAAGATGGTGATAGAGAACAATCCCGAGGTCATAACCAAAGCCATAAAGAACGGCTGTTTCAAGAAATTTCTTGACGAGATGTACAGCCGGATGGACGAGCAGAAAAAACTCGGCCACAAAGTCAGCGACATACAATATAGCTATAATGCCGTGAAAAGGATATATGGCGGCTTGGAGGGACTGATTAAGAGCCTCGATGATAATGGCCGGAATGAATATATCATCAGTCAGATAAACGAGAGCGAGTCCAATCTGCGCAGGTCTGTCCGTCTCTATTTCGACAACTACAAACGGCATCTCGAGAGAACGACACAGAAGAAGGTATCCCTCGTGACCATACTCAGGCAGTTCCCGTATCTCGTCAAGGTCTATCCTCAGGTGGACTACCGACGTAAAAAAGTCCTCCTGATGACTGTTCACAAAGCCATGTATGGCATAGACCCTATCCTGTCGGAAAAAATTCAGCTACAGGATTTTACGGCACGAAACAGGAAGACACTTATAATATTTGACGAGTCCGACCAGGCGGCTGTCGCAATGCGTTCGGCCATCATCGACCAGTCGATCGAGAACGCCGGAGGAAGCAAGAGATTTGCAAAGGGATACAACGGCTATCTACAGTATAAGAACTTGATAGACACTCCCGAACATATCGCAAACAGATATTACGGGACTCTGCTGGAAGAATGTATCGACCGGGCCAAGAAAATAACACAGGCCAACTGGGAGAAAACGGTGGGAAAGATTCTGCCTTACAAGAATATTTTCCTTGGCAACCGAGAACAAATCGAGACATACAGGCGAGGGGTCTTCTTTTCGGGCCCGGCATTGAAACTGAATATCTCTCCGATAGGTGACAACCTGCGCTCGTATGTCTGCTACAAGAAGGGAGACCGACATTTCTGCCTCGTCCACGCCATAGACGAAAAGACACTGGGCTCCGAATATTCCGCGGTGATACCGTTAGAACGTTTCCTATCGCTGATCATCGGAAATATTACAGCTATAAAGGTACAGTTCAGGGACGTCATCTCTGAATCGCTCAGGCAGAGCCGCGAGAAATTCGATGCCGAAGCCAAGAGTATCTCAACCAATACCTCAACCTACGGTCTCTATCTCGGTTATCCGACACTTGAGCGTGAGATACATACACTATTCTCACGTTTCGAGACAACATCCGAATATCAGTTCGAGCAGCAGTTGAACGAATTCATGACAAACAGGAAAAACCTCCCATCCTCAGCCGCAGACAAAATCAAACTGCCAGATGAAACTGTCTATTCGCAAGGTGTCCAGCTATATCAGGAAGAGATTGACGAGCGCGACAACCAGCACAGGGTGAGGCTGTCGTGCAGAGAGATTGCGACGACTCCTGAAAAGATACTGATCGACCTTCTGCAATCAGATGGGACATCGGTCGTTCTCTGTTCCGCCACAGCCTCGAGCCGATCCGTCGTGAATAATTTTGACATAGCATATCTCAGACAGATACTCGGGAGCAAAGTGGAAGCTTTGCCTGAAGAGATACGCGAGAAATTCGACACTCTTTCCGATATGACTTATCCCACGTCTCACGATATTCAGGTCATCCCAATCATAAAATATGATTATGCCAATACACATGAGGACAAACTGACGCTTCCCGACAGATACAGGCAGATGTTCTCGGCTGCCGCGCTGGAGGAAGGGCTACCTGACGTATGGTTCAGAATCACCTGCAGAGAGCTGAAAAGGACACAGAAAGGGAATGGCCGGGATATGACTTTCCAGCTTTACAGGCTTTTCCAGTTTATCGAGGCGTATCACTGGTTCATCATGCACGACGACATCCACAGCATGATCTTTTTCCAGAACCGCACCGGAGACAAAGACAAATCCCAGATCAACGTACTGAGCAGCCTGATAGACGGGACATACACTGAGATGGAGACCCCACTTGAAGATGAACTGCCGTCAGATTGGGAGAATCGCCATATACGTATCTCGAGAGACTGGGAAGAGGTTGAATCCAATATCCTTGCCGAACTGAGCAACGACAAGGATACGAAGCTGATGCTCGTCTCGGCCTACGGCAGTTTCAAGGCCGGTGCAAACATGCAGTACGAAATTCCTGAGGGGCTTGACTATATCAGTGGCGACAATTGGGAGACAGAGGGTGTAAAACTGAAGAAAGACTGGGACGCCATCTATCTGCAGTCGCCGACGGGCTACCTGATGATGAACGACGACGGGAACGAAATGACATTCGAGAAAGGGCTCTACAACGCCATGCTCACACTGATGATGCTCTATGAACGTGGTTGCCTGTCTAAGGAAGATGTCGCCCAGTGGCTATGCTTCGCCCTGTCGAATAACCTCATGTTCGGAGAAAAGCGCAACCCGGGCATAGCCATAGACAAAGCCGCCTGGGCACAGACCACCATAGAACAGGCCATAGGCCGCCTGTGCAGGACAAGGAACAAACCGCGCACCACTTATATACTGTTTGACGACTCCATGAAACCATTCTTCCTTGCCTCGAACATGGATAAATCCCTGACCAAAGAGTTCCGGGCATTGGCACGGCATATCATGTCGAATCAGGAAGAGGTGACAGATGACACAGATCCGGCAGAGGTGAAGCGCTGCAATGATGCCAACTATGCACATGACAGGCTCAGGCGTATCAAAAACCTTGCCCTCCGCAATACTCCACATCTGCACGATGATGAAAAGAATGACAGTGAGTTTGAGAACGCAGGCGAGCTCACACATCAGGTAAAGGTCAGCCAGATTATCCATCGGACCTACAGACAGACCATCATAAGGAAACCTGTAATAACAGGCATCGAGGAACTGGACGAGAAGGACAGGCTCCTGACATTCCTTCCGAAATGCTACGGTGACTGGGAACGGAACAAAAAATATTATTTTGACGCAAGGGGAAGAGCCTGTCCGCGCGGAAAGGGCACACCCCACCCCGACCCCATAACACCATCATACGTAAGACTTGATGTGCTGATGAGAAATCCTGTCATCAGATCACATTTCGAGAGAAACGGTTTTGCCACCACATGGAAAAACGAAGGGCTCATACTGCATCCCCCCATACTCGCCACGGATTATGCCGGAGAGATCGGCGAGGAGGCTTTCAAGGCAATCATGCTGCACTATACGGATTGTACGGAAGACAATTTCAGGCATCTCGAAGGGTTAGACTATGAGCTGGCCGATTTCATAGTCACCAACGACGACGGCAGCTATCGCATCGCATTCGATGTGAAGAACATGAACCCCAGAGTCAACAATAGCGACAAGGCGGGAAGGATGCTAACTTCAGACAAAAGGGAAGCCAAGCGCAAGCGTCTGGGTTGCGAGCTCATAACCGTCAATATGCTTCATATCTCCTCATCGGGGATGGACGAGATACGCGAGATTGGCGGAGTCATATACGAGGACGGACGCATAGTGCCGAGTGCGATTGAGACACTCAGGAAACTCGTGTCAAGGAACGGGATATGACCCGACGGCCTGGATGGTGACATTCATGTCCGATGGCCGTTATGGAGAAATCTCTTCGACAGCCACGCGCGAATCGGGAGGTCATAGACTTTGGCACTGGCATACGCGACGGATATGGAGGCGATGAAGATGCTTACGGCGACCCAGATATGGGTACCGAGCGGGGCGTCGGCATGCTGGGCAGCCCAGTTCATCTGCACATATATCATGGGATAGTGGGTGATATACAGCGGGTAGGAAATCATGCCGAGAAACTTGCACACGGCTGTAGTCTTCCTTCCGGCCAAGGTACTTCCGGCCCCTGCCGCGACAATGACAGGATAGACAATCAGTATCACCACTGCGCAATAGAGTCCGTTGAGCCATTGGTGTTCCACACCTCCGATATGGGGCACCACCAATGTAGCGGCAACGGCAACCGAGCACCACAACATACCGCCATGACGCAGGTTGATGCGGCATTTGCCAAGCCGGTACAGGAGCAGACCGCCGAAGAATGGATATAACAGACGGCAGACACCGATATACATCTGGTCGGGGGTAAGGCCGAAACCTCCTATGACCGTATATCTGGCATACTCCCGTACTGCAAGCAGCCCTGTCACGTCAAGGTTAAAGGCAAGGTCGACCGTGAAGAATGCCGACAGCAAAACGAATATGCCCAACATTGCCGTGCTGAACCTGCGCACAAACACAGCATAGAGTATGTTGGCGACATACTCCCACAGCAGCGACCACTGTGCCCCGTTCAATGAGTTTATCTCCTTCCATCCGCGTATATCCATCGACGGAGGCGTCGGGAACATTATGCACCCCAGCACCATTATGAGCAGCAATTTCCACCACGGGGTCTGCATCACCAGCTCAAAACCGGGCGCCGCGCTGAAATAGAACCAGAATCCCCCGATAAGTGTCCCGAGGACAACCATAGGCTGCAGACGTATAAGGCGCCGTTTGAAGAAATCCCATGTCGTCATACGTTCCCAGCGGTCATCATAGGCATAGCCTATCACGAAGCCGGACAGCACAAAAAAGAAATCTACGGCAAGATACCCGTGATTGAGTATCTGGTCGGAGGGCCCGGCCGAATATGTCTCGAAGAGATGGAATGCCACCACTATCATGGCGGCCACGCCACGCAGACCGTCAAGAATCTCGAACCTCGGTTTTGATGACAGAGGGATTACATCTGTTGCCATATATGTGATATCGGTTTATTCGGTCACAAAATTAATAAAAATAATCCGGAGTGATTAAGACAGTCTGAAATAAATGGGTTAAATTTGTACTCAGTATCACGGGCTACGCCCGTCGCAATCACGTCAGCAACGATCATATGAATATCGAGGAAATAAGGGAGTACTGCCTGTCGCTGCCTATGGCACAGGAAGACATGAGGTTTGGCGAGGATTATCTGCTGTTCAGCGTCCTCGGCAAGATATTCGCATGCATAGGCCTGAGACGGCCCGATTATTTCGCACTGAAATGCGACCCCGGTTATGCCATCGAGCTTCGTGACCTCCATCCAGAGATTGAACCTGCATGGCACTGGAACAAACGTTATTGGAACCAGCTCAGCCTGCGTGGCAATCTGCGCGACGAACTTATCACCTCACTCATACGCCACAGCTACAGCGAGGTGGTCAGGAAGATGACCAGGAAGGCCAAGACTGAGTATCCGCAGATACTCACAGTCGGTCAATAATAAGGTATATTGTCAGGACAGAATGTAACCGAGCCTGTCGCGACAGGTGCCGCGAGAAAGTAGCCCAGGCAGAAACCGCCCGAGAACATGGAGGGGCCGTTGCTGTCGGCCGACAGGGCTGTGAGATAGTCATACATCTCCCGGCTTATTGGGGTGACCGTGGCCGTGACCACATCGCCGTCGCGGAGCACGGTGTCATCCTCCTCTTCGGAGGTATCCATGCGTGAGGTCATCATCACCTCCTCTATCACCCCTCCTGATGCAAGATTGTCCGTGACCTCTGTCCACATATAGGCTTCGCCGTTACGGTAGACACGCACCCAATAGCAGTCTCCGGCAGTGGTCTGCGGGTCGGCGAACGATACCTTGAGTACCGCTACATGGTCGTATGGCATCTTTATCCATCCGAATTCCACCCCGACCATCTCCACAGGTTCCGACATCAGGCACTGCGAGGTGTATGAGATGTCACCCCGTGTCACGTCAAGACGGTACAGATGTCCCGGCTCACCTGAAACGGTATTTTCATATTCGCCCCTCTCGCCCGGAAGAAGCTCTGCCGAAATCCCGGAGGTGAGGTCGGTGAGGATTACCGTGGCATCCGTAAGCCTCTCACGATTCATCGGCTCGTCCATCGATGTAGTTTCGGTGAGCGACGCACGCGCACCGGACTGTGTGAGCGAGGCCTCTATCACAAGTATCGGGTCAATATCCCTGTATTCGAAATCAAGCTCTTTCTCGCACGACACAAGTGACAACGCAAGGACAACGGCAGAATATCTCAGAATCTTCATACCCATCAGAATTTAACAGTATATGACACCGAAGGCACCAGGCCGAACAGCGATTGCTGCACGGCTCGCGTCCCCGAGGGCTTGGTCGGGTCATCCTCGAAATAGACAACAAAGGGATTATAACGGCAATATGCGTTATATATGCCGAATGCCCATTGGGTGGTGGCCCGTCGGCCATGCCGGCTCCAGACCGCCGAGAGGTCAAGACGATGCACCGGGGGTGTCTGGTATCCGTTGCGGCGCGAATAATAATAGCATGTCGTACCGTCGAGCTCATACTTCACATCGGGAGCTGTTAGGGGTGTGCCAGACGAGAATACCCACGAGCCCGAAAGGTTCCAGCGGTCTGAGAGACGGAAAGCAGCCGTGACAGACAAATCATGACGTCGGTCGTTCGAGGCATCATACCATCGGCCACCGTTTATCCCCGCGATACGTGTCCGTGTACGCGAGAGGGTGTACGATATCCAGCCGGTGAGGCGTCCGACATTCTTGCGCGCCATAAGCTCAAGTCCATAGCTGCGTCCTCGGCCGCCGAGTATTATGCTCTCGAGATTGACACGCGAGAACATCGAGCGCCCGTCCTGGTAATCGTAGACGTTGCGCAGGGTCTTGTAATACAGTTCCGCCGACCAGTCAAAAGCTCCGTCACGGCTCATCCCGGTGTATCCGAGCCCGTATTGCACCGCCCGCTCCGGCCTGACCGTGGCGGATGTCAGGGCATAACGGTCAAACGGAAAGCTGGTAGTGTTCGATCGGATTGCATGCAGATTCTGGGTCGAGATTCCGAATCCGGCCTTGACATTATGCAGCCCGGAGAGATTATATTTGAGGCTGACCCGGGGCTCGGCACTGACATAACTCCTCGCCGAGAAATCGGGCTCCGCTTCGCTCAGAGCCGTGAAACTGTGGAAATGCCGTCCAGACATGACCGAGAATATATTCAGCCTCATTCCCGACGAGACCGAGACCTTATCGCCGAACGAGCCCTCGTATGCGACCCATGCCGAATTCTCCCACCCCGAACGGATATCAAGCTCACGGTTGCCGTTTATCTCCATCTCGGCCGACTTGACACGGAGCAGTTGTGACCTCACGCCAAAATCGACGGAATGCACATCGCCGAGCGCAACACGCACACACTCCGACACGGAGAAATCTCGTATGTATTCCGTCAGCCTCTGGTCTGTTCCCATCATGCTCATGCGCATGTCGGGCGAATAATCTGTCACAGCCCCGGTGGTGGTGAAGGTGAGATTCGGGCCACGGCGTGTCACCCAGTTGACCGAGCCACCGATATTGCCCCAGTACATCCCCATCACATTCTTTATTGCCATATTGTCGCGCCCGGCCATGAACGAGAGGTCAATCCAGTCGCCACGCCGGGGGACATAGTGCAGCTTGGTCGTGACGTCATAGAAATTCATCACTGTACTGCGGTATTCCGGCACCATCTGAAGGAAAGCATCGACATACGACCTGCGCGCCGTGACTGCATACGACAGCCTGTCCTTGACCACCGGGCCCGAGGCCATGACCTTGGCCGCAAGGATGCCTACCGTGGCCGAGAGATGGAACTGCTCCATGTCGCCTGGAGCGAGCGATGTATCAAGCACCGACGACGTGGCACCTCCATACTCGGCCGGCATGGGCCCTTTGTAAAGGGTGGCATAGCCGATGGCTGCATCGTTAAAGGTGGAGAAGATGCCCATGACGTGCGAGGGATTGTAGAGCGAGATGCCGTCGAGGCGCACGAGATTCTGCGCCGACGTGCCGCCACGCACCTCGAATCCTCCGGCTCCGTCACCCTCGCCATGCACACCCGGCAGTAAGGATATGGACTTGATGATGTCGTTCTCGCCAAAAAGCATCGGCACCTGCGCGAGCCGGGAGAGCTCGAGCTGTTCGGCTCCAATCTGCACTGCATCGAGCCGTCGGCGCGCACCGTGACCTGTCACCGTGACCTCTTGCAAGGTCTCGACGGCAGGAACGGTGTCGGCGGCTATCGCGAGTGTTGATGCGAGCGCGACAATATTGAACAGGGCCACAGGTCGTCAGAATTTCTTGAGCTCGCTATACAGGCGGTGCACAGGGAGGCCCATGACGTTATAGAAGCTGCCACGGATGCCGCGTATGGCGGCGGGAGACGGAAATTTATATTATGTCTGAAAGTCAGGTATGATTATAGCGACTCAATCTTACCCATAAAGAGTATTGAGCCAGAGCTACGCTCTGTTATGAAATAAAGGAAGGGCCTGTCAAAATGCAATGATACGAACGCATCAATATCTGCGATATACTCGCCCTTGGCATATGTAGCCGATGATGCCATTGTGCCTTCCTCATCGAGTACGAATTTTGTAAATTGTCTCAGTTCGCTGATGTAGGCAGGCATGTCGCTGATGCCGCTCAGGTTTGCGGTACGTCCGAAGACCTCATTCACACCAAGAGCCTTCATCGCGGGAATGAAATCCATGTTCATCTCGACATTGATACGTGGTATTCTGAGCTCGGTCACGGTGGCGCCACGCGTAATGTAGGCCTCGTCCGCATTGACTGCAAGCTCATCAATGCACGCATCAAGGCTGACTCCATCCTTGGGCATCAGCATAGTGATAGAATATGCTCCGTTGCCGTACACACGCTCCGTCCCGTGCATCTTCTCGCCGGTAAGATAAAACGTTCCGCTATCGGGATCACGCATCATATCGACAGCCGACTTAGAGCCATCGGCATTTGTGAAATAGCGTTTTGTAGTCAGGGATTTGTCAAATTTCTTGCTCCATTCGCCATGGAAATAAATTGTATTGACCAATGCGAACTCGCCGCCGAGAGGTTTGTCAAGCATCCGGGGTATCATGCCCGATGTCTTGTCAGAGACCCACGAGTTGATGTCAGCCACTGACTGTCCTGACGAGAGGTCGGTATTGAATAGGTCTCCTCTGTACATATCCGATATCGCGCTGCTGAATGTCGGTTTTACCACAAGGCTGTTGTTGGCCCACATCGAGTTGGCAAGTCTCACGGTGGTAAGGGGATCTATGACGGGAAGACGTTCGGAAAGAAGGGAATTCAGGGAATTAAGCTCCTCGACCGTGCATCCTCCGCCCACCGCATCAAGCATCTCGGAGAGGGTCTTGCCCTCAGCGCCATTGGCGACCATAGACATCGCAAATGACATCCCGAGGGGAGAGATCGCAAGATTGCCGTCATGTTGCGCGGAAGCCGCCTTGAAGAGCCTGAATGCAAAATCATTCTGCCTCTCCACCGTACGGCTCTGCTCGGGGCTAACCTCTATGGGATCGAAGCTGTTTGCTGCCGTCGGCTCGTCGTCTGATGAACATGCCGTCATCGTCATGCAAAGGGTTCCGATTAAAGCGGGAATGATGAATTTACTGTTAGACATAGCTGTTTAAGCATTTTAAAGTTAAGTATATATCTTAATGGCAAAATTAAGAAACATTTATCAAACAAACGGCATTTTCTCAAAAAAAACTGTTACAGATTGACAATATCTGACATATTTTCTGATTATATGCGTAATATCGAATCAGATGCCTACGATATACTTGAACCCTTTCGAGAAAACCAGGTCGTTTCTCGGAGCAAAGTTATATTCGGTGGTATTCCAGCTTGAGCTCATGCTTGCATCAAACGAACCGTGTATATACATGTAATAGCCATCGCATGAGCCATTCCAGCCCCAGTTAAACTTAAGATAGCCGTTTGAATATCCAAGATAAGGTATTGTGACACTATGATTGGTCTTGGGATGACGGACGATTTCAGTCCTTTCGTACTTGTATCCATCAACTACCCACGCATGGCCAACGCCACTATTGGTCGAGCCGACCATCAGGGATGGCAAGCTATTAATGCAGTCACTCCTTGATTCCGTAATCCTTGCTTTGGCATATCCCATCTGACGGAATGCGTTCAGACCACCCTCAAGGGAAGCTCCGGATCCGTCAACACCATAGTCCATTCCGGCTTTGTTTCCGACAATAGACAGTAATCTTGCCACATCATCCATGCCTTGTGATGTCAGATCCCATATAGAGGGAGCTGAGGTCATATCATCCCAATGGAATGAATATCCATCCAGCATTGCGGGGCTCTTCTTATATGCAGCAATCTGTCCGACAGCCACAGCCATACATCCCACAAGGGCCTGTTCGCCAGACTTGGTAAAGCAATATTTGTTGTACGGATATGACTGTCCCCATTTCACCGGGACATCCCTGACTACCGCGGATTTAGAATGTTTATCTTCAAGGAAATATCTGGAATCCAATGGATCGGTACGCCATCCTTCAGGCACGATTTCCGTGACGATTTCATATACGGGATCAAAATTGATTTTCTTATATATGGAGTCATTTTTTGCATCTGAATCTGAAAGATACAAATTTATGAACTCAGCCGCTGCGGGATTCTCCGCCGTATCAAAGACTCCCGTGTCCGATATGGCATAAGGCACACTGTTGCCATCCCGAAGCGCAGAGATGAGGACAAAACCCCCTTCTTCAAAATTGACCGCATACAAAGGGTTTGGAGCGTCAAGGTCTCGTGATTGATACATGCCATAGATTGTGGCACGACCGGTTCTTGCAGACCGGGAATTTACCCCCTCGGCGTCACCGAAAAAATAAGTGAACGCCTGAGAGGCACGGCTGATAGCCTCAGACTCTGTTATTATCAATCCGTTCTCCTCCGTTGAAACAGGAGAATCAGCCATCCGGGGCTCGTCTGGTTGTGACGAGCAGGCTGCCATGAGCAAGCACATGGCAAGCAGGGAGAATAGTTTCTTCATGGATTATTGTTTTTGGGTTAGTTAAAGTTCAAAATATCCGACAAAAGTCTGTCCCTGTTCATTGACGCAGGTAACTGTGTATATGCCCTCGTCGAAGGGCCCTGATATGGAGGGAGAATCTGTAGTGATGAGGCCGTTCCATGTGTCGCCTGTGGCCTCGTCGAGAACTGTCACGTCCAAAGTTGCGTAATGTGATGAGGACGAGAAAAGGACGATGCCCTCCGCAAAATAGAAATCCAAAAAGACATTCGAGGGTGCACGATGCATAATAGAACCGCATTTCATTCTGGCTTGGGCAAATCGCATTTTGTCGGTCTTTTCAGTGTTTTGGGGCGGTTGGGGGTCATCGTCTGCAAGGGCACCAACAGGCGCCACAAACAGCGTGATGAGCATTAGAAATCCAATAATTTTTTTCATGTAGAATTTGATTTTTGGTGAAATTTCTGAGTGCAAATATATGGGTTTATTTCCATAAAAATAGCATTTTAGGCTCAAAAAAAGCCCTTACATGCCCGTGGTAATATGATGGTAGTCAACGTATTGCTTTGTGTAAGACCTTACATCTTCTTCAAAGCTCGCTCCCGGTGGCGTAATGTGCTGAAAAAGACTCCCACAAGCCGACAGCCTGCGGGAGCCATGTAAGATATTTTTATGAGAGGATTTTCAGGTACTCGTCCTTGTGTGGGCTTTCAGACTCACTTATCTTTGACTTGAGGCGCGATTTGCGGGTATATACAGACTGTATGTTGCAGCCAAAGAATACACTCATGGTCATTGATGAGAACCCACATAGATGATATATGAACAGACGGCGGTCATTCGGATTCATGTCCTTAAACTCGATGTCAAATCTTGCAAGCATATCGGGGTGTTTGAGGTTGGCACTCGCAAGCAGTTCGTCATCTGACTCACCACAGAAATCACGCAGGTCAGACTTGAGCTGATTCTTCAACGAATCTATGTCAATCTTGGCAGACTTGGCATGGAGGTGGTCGCACAACTGATTTGTCCGCTGGAAATGTTTTTCTATCAGTATGTTTTTTTCGGCAGACAGACTGTTTATCACAGCCATCAGTTCTAAAGTCCTTGCCTTCCTTATTTTTGTCATTGCAAGGATATATATTACTGCAGAGAACAGAACACACCCAATCACTATTATATAAATAGTCATTCTGTTTCTTTGTGCGATGGCCTCGTCAACTTTTCTTCTATGGTATTCTGAATCAGCCCAAGAGACTTCTTGAATCGCCATCCTTTTGAATTCCTCGTCATAAAATGAAACTTGATTCAATGCAGATTGATATGCCTTTGATATATTGCCTTTCTCAATCCAGTATAAATCGGGCACAACCTCTGTTTCTGAACATTCCCCAAAGTTCATGACTATTGAATCTGCCAAAGCCTTGTCATTGTTCATCAGCGCACAGAATATGTAATTATAGAGATCATTTTCTGCCACAGCGTCCGGCCTCAATGATATAACATTACGATATGAACCAATGGCTCTTCCATATTGCTTGGCTTGCATTTGCGAAGTTGCCTTTACTCGAAGTCCTGTTAACATTAATACTGTATCATTCATTAATATAGCAGAGTCAATGATGGTTCCAGCAATTCTACAGGCCTCAGACGGATTCCCTGCATTATTATATGATAGCGCAAGTTCTCCCATTGCTTCAAGCGTATAACAATCCATTCCTCGCGACTCTTTCATTAACTCATATGTCTTTTTCGCATAACCAAGTGCATTGGCATAATTCTTGCTATTGTTATTTAGCATTTCAAGACATCGGTTTGCCATTGCCATCTGGAATGTGTCTTTGAGTTGGGTGGCGAGGTCTTCGGCGAGGAGCATGTGTCGGACGCTCTCGCCGTATGAGCCGCGGTTCATCAGTATGTAGCCGAGATAGAAATTGGCCAGCATGCGGTGGCGGGTGTCACGGTGGGTGTCGTACCACGAGGTGGCGATGCGTATGAGCGAGTCGTCGGTCTCGTCGTACATACATTTGTATCGGGCCTGGGTGAGCAGCAGGGCGTGGAGGGCGGTCTCCTCGCCGGGGTGGAGCGACGTGGCGGGGATGCTCTCGAGCAGTGCGAGGGCCGAGTCGGGCCGCGAGGGGGTGAGGGCCTCGGCGCGGTCGAGCAGGGCCCGGGCGGGGCCGTGGCCGTGACGGCACGACAGGAGCATGACAAGCGCCGCGAGGGCTATGATGTGGAGCAGACGGTGCATGATGCAAAGATATGAATTTTTTTGCTGACGGCAAAAAAAGGCAAGCGGCCGGGGGATCCGTGTCCCGTCGGTCCGCTTGCGGTGCGTGTGTTTTTGACATATGCACATATATAGAGGCAGATAGGGCGGATTTTCTATCACGGGGATGCAAAAAAAATCTGCCCGGGTGGAGCGGAGAGCTCCATCCGGGCAGATGTATGGGGTGACAGGCGGGTCAGATGATGCCCTGGCCCATCATGGCGTTGGCAACCTTCATGAATCCGGCGATGTTGGCGCCCTTCATGTAGTTGATATATCCGTCGGGCTCGGTGCCGTGCTTGACACACTGGGTGTGGATGTTGCGCATGATCTCGTGCAGACGGCGGTCAACCTCGTCGGCGCTCCACTGCAGGTGCTCGGCGTTCTGGCTCATCTCGAGGCCCGAGGTGGCCACGCCACCGGCGTTGACGGCCTTGCCGGGAGCGTATGTGGTCTTGGATGTGAGGAATGTGTCGATGGCCTCGGGTGTACAGCCCATGTTAGAGACCTCGGCCACCAGCTCGACACCGTTGTCGACGAGGCGGCGTGCATCGTCGCCGTCGAGCTCGTTCTGTGTGGCGCAGGGGAGGGCGATGTCGACCTTCTGCTCCCAGGGCTTGCGGCCGGGATAGAAGGTGGCTTCGGGATATTTCTCGGCATAGGGGGCCACGATGTCCTCGCCTGTGGCGCGGAGATAGAGCATGTAGTCTATCTTGTCGCCCGAGATGCCCTCGGGGTCATAGATGTATCCGTCGGGGCCGGAGATGGTGACCACCTTGGCGCCAAGCTCGGTGGCCTTGAGGGTCGCGCCCCATGCCACGTTGCCGAAGCCCGAGACGGCTACGGTCTTGCCCTTGATGTCGTCGTTCTTCTCTGCGAGCATGCTCTGTACAAAGTAGAGGGCGCCGAAGCCTGTGGCCTCGGGACGTATGAGCGAGCCGCCAAAGTCGAGGCCCTTGCCGGTGAATGTGCCGGTGCACTCGTTGACGAGCTTCTTGTACATGCCGTACATGTAGCCGACCTCGCGTCCGCCCACGTCGCCAGCGGGCACGTCGCGGTCGGGGCCGAGGTTCTTCCACAGACATAATATGAACGCCTGGCAGAAGCGCATTATCTCGGCGTCGCTCTTGCCGCGGGGCGAGAAGTCGCTGCCACCCTTGGCTCCGCCCATGGGGAGGGTGGTGAGGGCGTTCTTGAAGGTCTGCTCGAAGCCGAGGAACTTGAGGATGGAGAGGTTGACCGACGCGTGGAAGCGGATGCCCCCCTTGTACGGGCCGATGGCGTTGTTGAACTGCACGCGGTATCCGATGTTGTTCTGCACCTCGCCGCGGTCGTCAATCCATGTGACGCGGAAGGTGACGATGCGGTCGGGCTCGACCATGCGCTCGATTATCTTGGCTTTCTCGAACTCGGGATGCTGGTTGTAGACATCCTCCACGCATATCAGGACTTCCTTGACAGCCTGAAGATACTCTTTTTCGCCTGGGTGCTTGGCCTCGAGGGCGTTGAGAATCGTGTTTATATCCATGGCTATGGGTATTTAGATTGATGATTTTTATGTTTGTTGAGCCGTATCGCCATGAGTGGCGGTTACAGGTGCAAATATAGCATTTCTTTTCCAATAGGCGGATAATAAAATTTGTGTTTTACGGCATATTCCGCCACAAAAAAAGAGGCAGACTCCCGCACGTGGCGGTGTCTGCCCCTATGGGGTGTCGATGCTGACGCAGCAGATTATTCTCCCGGGTGGATAGCCTCGGCGGGGCACTGCTCGGCGCAAGCGCCGCAGTCGATGCAGGTGTCGGGGTTGATCTCATAGTGCTCTGCGCCCTCAGAGATAGACTCGGTGGGGCAAACATCTACGCAGCTGCCGCAAGAGATGCAGGCGTCGGAAATAACGTATGCCATGATTGTTGAAATGGTTTTGGTTTAGTGGAAAAAATGTTATGTCTAATTTGGTTCTGCAAATTTAATGCTTTTCCACGGAATAAACCAAAGATTCGGCACAAAAAAATCAGAAGTCCGGCGCTGTCACAGGCCGGACTCCCCGTAATAATAAACCAAATATGAAAAATGTAGTGCTATTTCTATCGTATGTATATGGGTTCACGCTCCGAGGCGGCGATGCCGCACGGAGGCATGTATGGGATGACGGTATGTGAAGGGTGCCGTATATTTTTTCATGGCAGAAGGTGGTTAACGGTGCAAAATTAACAATTAAATCTGAAAAAACCTCAAAAAACCGAGGAAAAAGGTCAGGAGGCCCCACCAGGGGTGATGTCATAAACAGCAACATATCACATCGCCCCTTGCGGGGCTCAATCATAGGGATGGGGCATCTCCCCCGGGTTTCCGATGGTCACCCGGGGCTAAGGATAACGACGGCCCTCCGGGCCTGAGTGGGATACAGATAATGTGGTTGATATGATGCAAATGGTGACAGGGTGCTACCCCATGTGGTGCATGTTCACGACAGTCAAATTGGGTATGTAATTAACCGTGATAAAATCGCCCCGCCTTGTGCGGGGCTTGGGAAAGTAGCCCCAAGGTCTTGCCTTGGGGTGATCACGACAATTTTATAAATACGGCCCCGGCAGGGGTCGTGGAATATTCGCCGCAGGGGTATGGACATTCCCGGATACCCTGCGGGCACCCGAAAAATAATTGGCCCCCTGTCCCGCCGAGGCAAGCCTCGGGGCTATTTTCCCGTGCCCCGCGAGCGGGGCGGATGCACACGAGATGCGGAGGAAGGTATGCCTTGGAGGTCCGGGTGGGCCGTCATCATCGTGACGGTCAATCGTCGCAGTCGCAGTGGACGCGGTGGTGGGGCGAATGGCACTCGGTGAGGGTGTGGTCTATGATGAGGTGGCGGTTGGCCATCCCGGCGATGGTCGACATCTCGTGGCTCACGAGCAGGATGGTCGTGGTCTGCGAGAGGCGTGACACGATGTCGTAGATATGGTGTTCGAACTGTTTGTCGACATAGCTGAGGGGCTCGTCGAGCACCAGCACCTCCGGCTCCATG
>ENA-OPCN01000313-OPCN01000313.1-human-gut-metagenome-genome-assembly--contig:-NODE-313-length-46483-cov-2.516197_pt1 | contig 46483 bp, 40 predicted proteins | sample MGYA00241567_ERZ501485 | MGnify/ENA primary metagenome ERZ501485 (study PRJEB25962, sample SAMEA2042579) | human gut metagenome | biome: human gut; feature: human-associated habitat; material: faeces...
CAGCCGGTGGACGCTTCCATATTTTTTCCCAGAGATGGTTTCTGGAAACAGTAGAACACTATGTTTCAACATTGACTGATAATTCCTTTGAGTTGAAAGATTGGTCAGTGGCCGATCAGCGCACTGTAGTCCAGTACAGTTTTACGATTGATGATACAGATTTCGTGATTCGTGCTGTTACCAGTGATATTCCGGGGCAGGCCATTTCGGTAAGCCTTATGGCACAGGAAGGAAAGGCTGATTTGTTATTGAAGAGAAATTCATCATATCACTATGAAAATTTCGGACAGACAGACGTAAAGAATCTTTTTGAAGGGTTTGCTGCCGCTATGAAAAGATATGCGTGCTGCTACAAGGAATTGGCCGAAGTGGATATACGGTTTGAGTCCAATATGCTGAATAATGTTTTCCGCATTCTTGGAAAGAAAAAATCGAAAAATATCCATATTGAGGAAGGAATGTACAATGCTCTGGCTTTGTACTCACTTGTGACGGAAGAAACCTATTGTACGCTTCCGCCTAAGCAGGCAAAAGAACTGGCTAATGAATATGCCAAATTATTTTTTGCCATTTACCGAAAAGCATACCCTTCTGATATCCAGATGATGGGATCCTCTTCAGAGGCACCATCCACGGATTTTGGTGTAAAAAAAGAATCTGTATGGAAATCGGTAGATTCTGAAATTTCCGGGGAATTGACAATCAATAGTGATTCTGACCAGTTCCGGATCACATTTTAATCATTCCTGTAATAAAAAAAACAGCGTTTTACAACGCTGTTTTTTTACTGAAAATCAATCGGAAGAAATCAGTTATCCGATGTTTCAGAAGCTACTTCTTCCTCTGGGTCTTCTACTGGAGCTAATGTAGACTTATACAGTCTTGTCCCAAAACTGAAGACTTTTTCCGTTAAGGTTCCAGGTTCAGTCTGAGACAAAGCTGTATTCATGGCCTCAAGCTTGCTGTCCATGTCATCCAGAAAATGAAGCATAACTGCCTCAGGAGTCATCGGCGTTTTAATAGCTCCCCACTCTGCTTTCCCATGATGGGATAACAGCATGTGCTTTAAAAGTTTAAATTCCTCTGAATTAATAATCGGAACATATCCTTCCTGACCTTTTCCTTTTTGATCAAGATTTACGGCAGTCATGACCAGAAGTTCAAGGCCAATGGCGATATGACCTTCCAACTCTCCACTGATAGTGTATTCGGATACACCTGCGGCGTTGGTTGACAGCTCAATAATCTTGCCAATATCATGAGCAGCGGCACCAGCAATGACCAGGTCTCTGTTCACTTCCGGATATACCAAAACAAGTGTATCTGCTGCTCTCATAATTCTAATGGTATGATATAACAATCCATGCAAATAATTATGATGCATCATTTTTGCAGCACCCCAAGTCATGATACGTTTTTTGTATGCCGCATACATACTTTTCACAACTCTGGTTGCCGGATCATTCGCAGACAACTTTTCCATGATTTCCTGATACATCTCGTCTGGATCTTCTGGGGCTTTCGCTACATAATCGGAGATATCTGCATCTTCTGCTGCAGCTTCTTTAATATGCTGTGACTCTAAGGTGTAGCTATCTGATCCGTTATATGACCCTTTAGTGATCATAACATCAACCAGTTTTCCATCCAGATTCTTAAATGGATCTATTGATGTCGAAAACGCATTTGCAGTGATTACGGTCTGTTCTGTATCAGACAGTGTAAATCGACAATAAGGTCCATTTTTAGCAGCTCTTTCTTCGATTCCTCTTACGAGCAGAACCATGTGTGCCCGCTTATTCTGTTCCATCTCTTTGATCTTCATTTCTTTTTCCTCCTATTTTCTTTTTTTGAGATTTGTTACGATTACAATATGCTATTTCTTTGATATATCGATTTTTGTCAAAAAAAAGACTTCCCGAAGGAAGTCCTCTTTTAATTATTCATGATAGCTTTTCTGATTTCAGCTTCTTTCATTTCCTGAATCTCTTTATCCGTCAGGTAGTTAGCCAGATATTCAAGGGAATATGGTACAAAACTGGATCTTGTATCTCTGTATTTATACAATGCTCCGCATTCTTCACACGTTACAGCAGGAGAGATTTCTTCATTTCTCATTACTCCATCTACAAGTATCTCTGATCCTACATGCAGATAAGTACTATCCCATTCCGCTTGCTGTCCATAAGTATATACCCATGGATAATCTGCTGTGATATCCGCCTGTGTCGGAATATAATATTTTCGGTTAATACCAAGCTGATACCTACAGCATGGATTCTTTTCTGTCCCAATCATTTTCGGTTCTGAGCAAACAGTTCCTATTAATAATACTTGATTCGAAACCTCTCTGTACTGCTCCTGCAGCCAGAAACAAATATTTTCCGGATCGTATTGTCCAAGATTTACTGGAGATTTCATTGATTGTACTTTATGCATCGAAATAGGATATACAAATGTCGATAATTTGTTATATCTCAAATTAACATGCCCGCAAAAAGGACATCTTGTTCTTTTTGTAGATGGAAGTATATTAACAACCCCTTTTATATCTACAACATCATATTGTACTAACCCCTTGAAAGCCTGCATCATTTCTGTTCCATCATAAAATATCAGCAAATCTTCAAAGTTACGTTCATTATATCCGTCTATTTCTCTCCTGCATGTTCGCAATTTCACTAACACTTTTTCTTCTCCGAGCTTTCCCTCATTTTGGACTGTAGGATCTTTTAGGAGATAGCCAACAAGACGGACCTGATTATGTATAGCCATGCTATTTCTCCTTTCTGGCAACAGGATTCTTTCTCCTGTTCCTTCATATAATATGATATTTCCAATCTGTATAAGGGAAAAGAGCGGTTTCCCGCTCTTTTTAAATCTCAAAATTTTCTTCATCTTCTCCGGAAAAGTCTGGATTATCCATATACTCAGGATCGTTTTCAACAGAAGCTATTCCTTGCTGCTGAGTCCATTCTACTACATCCATATATTCTGAAATATCCATACTCTCCTCTTCTTCTATGCCCTGATCATACATGCCTGCTGCCTGTAATATGCTGCTGGCATCCCGATCATCTGTACTGTGCGGAGAATCTTCCGGAGCTTCTGATTGAAGAGCTGTATCATATTCTGGAACAGTACCTTCTGGATCAACCATTTTTTCTTCATGATCCGCTGATTTATGCTCCATTTCAGGTCTGACGCCGACTCCATCATAGAAATCATCGATATTTTCCAGTTTTTCTATTGGTTCCTGTAACGTACGTCCTTTAGATATCGAGCTGAATGCAACCCGGAATGTCTTTTCACAGGATTCATAAATATATTTTGCAGAATCTTTATTTGTATCATCCAAAGATGTATAGCGGGAAACCGTTCTTTCCACATCTGCATCTTTACCCGGCAGTTTTTCTACCATTGTCACATCATACGCATCTCGTTCGATATAGACATTCGCTTTATCTCTGTCTGTATATTTCAATACAGCCGGGTTCCATACCTGATCGTCCTTAATGGAAGGTTTCAAGTCCGGATTAGTCATATATCCAATCGTATAAGCCATCGCACATGCTTTGTTTTTATCCCATCCGGAATTCATCAGATATCTCGCTATGGACTCCGTATCTTTTTCCGTTCCCACAACAAATTTCTTAGATTCTCCTTCTCCGAGCATCACCTCTGTTGTAGGCTGTCCTTTTATGGACACATCCGGTTCAAGACGGCAGAAACTTATTTCTCCGTATTCCTTTGTCACGATAGACCTTCCATCATATAAGGCTTTCTCCTGGATTTTTGTCTTTTCTATCATAGTTGCCGAAATAATGCTATTCATTTTTTGAGGATCCAGAGCATCTGCTATTTTACAGGTTCCGATATCCTTTCCGTTATATGATATCAGGCAGTCACACTCTCCAACTTTATTTGCTGTAGGTTCTATATACATTTTAAGATTGGAAGATCCATGCTGATCCATGTAATAAATATCTGACGGGGCAATTCCAATGTCGGTGAATCTTCCACATGATAAATCCTTAACTCCCTGTATTCTGGATAACCCAACGATAAAAGCGGATGTCATAGCGCAGTCACTCTTCAATCCAGGTATTGGATGTTTAACATCTTCTTGATTTTTCACCAATGCCGAAGCCTGATATAAGCCTGCTGCTGTTTCATGAGTAAGCGTCTCTTCGCCATTCTTCAGCTTTTCCATAAAATCAGGGATTTTTCCAGACCCATCTTCGGATATAAAGAAAAGGTCTTCTCCTTTGATTTCTGCCTTTACGTTTCCAATACTTTCCTGTCCTTTTAAGATATCGTTAATTAAACATTCAACTTTGTCGTAATAATCAATATCACCTTTAAATTCTCCAAATTTGAATTCGATATATTCTCTCTTTGGATCTTTTTTTTCTTTCAGAATATCTTTTGAAACATCTTTGTCTTTTTTTTCTTCAGCATTCTTACTTTCCTCTTTTTCTGAACCCTGTTTTTCTTTACTCTTATCTTTTGATCTGTCCGATGTTTCTCTCTTCTGATCTCTTTCTCTGGATTGCTCCTTTTCAGCCTTTTCCTTCGCCTCAGTATAAGCTTTACCATCTTTTCGGATCTGATCTGCTGTCATTTTATTTTCCAGATGCCGGTCCCAGTTAAACAAATTATCTCGTCCAAAAATCAGGTTCATAAATACCTTTCGGATAGCCCGAACGATACTTAATATAATCCCACCAATAAACCCGGCTTTTGAATTTTTTAATACACTTTCCCCATAAGCCATCTGGTTTGGATATTCTACAGTAATGTACTTATCCTTTTTATCTTTTACAGAACCTTCTTTCCCGCTATCCTGTACAGCATCCTGCTCTGATACCTCATCTCCCTGTTTCGGCGTATCCTGAGGAGCTTCTTTTTTCTCGGATGTATCAGATTCCTGTTCCTGCTCTTTCTTTTCGGAGCCTCCGGCATCCGATCCATCTCCATCATTTGAAGATTGTTCTTCTGATGACTGCTCTGGATTGATATTTTTATCTTCTCTGATAAACTCCATCAGCTCCTGCCGTTCCTCTTCTGGGATCGGACCATATTCTTTTTCTTTTAACTTGAACCACGCCTCCCAGTTTTTTTCATCCTTAAAATATTCACCTCTTGGAACTTGATACAAATGATTTTCAGAACCTACATATACAAAATCTTTATCTTTATATCTGCCAACTTCTGAAAGCATATCTTTCTTTAAAGCGTCCATTCTGGCTTCTGTTCCCATATCTGCCCCTGCCGGTTCTTCTACCACAACCGTTCCCATTAATTCAGATAATTGCTGATCATCCATAAGAACTTTATTCGAGCCGATGCTATTATCATCCGGTGCAATGACCTGAAGCCGGACTAACTGATCCCTAAGGTCTTCTGCCCTTGACTCGTCTATGCTTAGGCTTCTTTCTAAATCACCTACGGTAAGCTGCTTGTTTTTATTACTTACAGCTATTTTGGCAGCATCTTCAAATAAAGGACTTACCCTTGGTCCATTTCCGAGGTACATCTCTTTTATGGATTCTTCTTTCTTCGGTTCTGGTTCTTTTTCTGGTTCAACTGATTCCATGAGATTTTCCAGGCCCTTCTCATTCATTAAGACAACCCTGTCTTGTCCGTTCTGTCCTATAACCTTATATTTCTCTAATTGATCCATAAGCAATACTGCTTCCTGTACACTTACATTTAACTCTCTTTTTATCAGAGATATAGAACCGGAATTTTTTTCAATCAATACTTTTGCTGCTGCTTCAAAATTTCTATTTACTTGCGGTTTAACCATGACTTATATCTCCTCCTTAATCTATTTGATCAGATAATGAATCGTCCCTGTTACAGCTACAAAAACAAGGAATAACAAAACACAGATCATGATCTTTTCCAGTGCCCGGAACCATCCTTTATCTCCAAAACGTCCTTTTAGTACCCAAATCCCCATCTTTGAGCCTTTCTGCCTGTTACACCGAGAGCAGCAAGGAGCAAGGTTTACCAGGTCATTGACACTTTCTGCATGCATCCGTTTTAAGATATTTCTTGCTCTCGGGTTTTTCTTTGCCTGTAATACTGGCACTATATGGTCTATCTGCATATACTTTCTGGAAATCCGTTTATGACAATAACGGCATTCGTACGGGCCTTTGGTATTTTCAAAGAATACTTTCCGGTAATCCGCAGACCGATCCCAACGTTTGCTGTAGATACGGTATTTATAGAACCATTTTTTGCATTTTTTCTCTATCTGTTTTATTTCATCTGCAGTTCCTTCAAGATGTTGATAATACGATGTATTTCCCTGATCATCCTTGCTCTGTCTCTGGCTGCACTGGTATGGTTCCATCCACTGCTTTTTTTCTTCTACAAATACGTCTATACAAGATATCTCTTCTTTTTTTTCTTTATCCACTATTGACTCTGTCCTTCCCGGAGCAGCCAAGTAATTTCCTGATGCTGTTCCAATTTTTATATCTACAATATGTTCTATTTCTACCCTGAAAATATATCTATCCTTACAGACAAAATCCAATAATCCATCTTTTACGGATATGCAAATCCAATAAATTAAAACCTCTTCAAGAGACCATATTGCAGATGTATCTATGAAAGAAAAGGAGGAAAACAAATATGAAAAAAAGAAAGGTTTCTTTCTTCATGGCACCCTATATCAAGGAAGCCATGGAGAAAAACGGATTTTCTTACTCTATGTGCGATCATAATGACTACATAGAGTTATGTTCGGAGATTCCGAACAGAAAATTCGCTGTAGTAAGGGAGGATGCGGAATGCATCCTTGAAGAAGAGCGGAATCATACTTCTATTCCGGTACTAAGCTACCGAACTCTACAGCATCCTGAAAAGAGAAAAAAATCTTTCTTTCAGAGTAATAGAAAGGCGCACGCTTTCTATGTTCTGGAAAAAGACGAAAAGAAATTCCAAGAGTCCCTGGGATTTCAATACAACCCGCTGACACCGGAGGAATTAGCTCTTCCGATAGCATTATAAAGAAGAAAGGAGGAAGGGTGCGTTTATGGCAACTTCCGAAAAGGCTTTAATGAAAGTGGGTACATATATTGAGTCCCACTACGGTGACTGGATCAACGATCCTGGTTGCCATTTAACAGAAAGACATGTAAATCTCTCTGATACGGATTTAGAAGAGAGATTGAAATATAAAAACATGGTTTCTACGTTTTTAGGAGAGCCAGAAACTATCCAGGAATTTGTAAAGGATAGTCTCTTTAGCTCCATAGAGGACATAGTTGATTGGCTTTTCCGATCAAAAGGAAAAAACTGTTTGTATGTAAGCGGCGAACTCCCTTCTTACATTTCTGGAAAAGCTATGGATCGAAGTGGAATGTCTTATACCTGCTTCGGGTACTGTATCTGTCTACAAAAAGAAGTATTTGAAAAAGAAGGCAAAAAGCGCCTTCGATTTAGACTGAAATCCGCCTGGCCTGAATTTCAGGTTAGAAGTAAACCTACTTCTGTCCGAGACTAAGAATCATTCTTTCAAAAAAAAAAGAGACCGGATATCATTTCTGATATCTGATCTCTTTTTTGATATTTCTAAAACAGTTCAAATTCTTCTATTTCACTGTTTGGTTCCAGTGAAACCAAAACTCCGGGTTCTTCCGGATGTTCAAGCAGGTACTGTTCGTATTCTTCTTTTGGCATCATACCGGACATCATATTGGATGCAAAAAATGTTGTCACGATATTATCTTTCAGGGAATCAAATTCTCCATTCAGGTATTTTTCAACAGCTTTATCTTGTCGGACAGCGCATCCTGCAAGAAATGCTTCTTGTCTCGTATGATATGGGTATTTTTTTCTGCTTCCTGTTTTAATAATAATCTGATCATCTTTTATGGAGTAGTCATAGCTTTTCTTTGTACGATTTCCCCCAGGTTCTGTCATGATACTGGCATAAGAAGCTTTTGCTTCCATACACGCTTTTAAGGCTTCCAGATCAGTACAGGATTCAAATCTCGGAGTTGTGATCCCTGTATCGTTGGACTTATATTCGATTTTAAACACAATATTCCTCTTCTGACCCTTATTTGGATTTCTGGTGATTCTTGCTTCGTACATATACAAAACCTCCTTTATATTTTCCCATATGCCATGAGAACGATTCTATACTTCGTATCCTTCTTTTTTTGCACATTCCAGACAGAAAAACTCGTCCTGACATTCATCATAGTATCCATCTTCATAACTACCAGCAACACACCGATCCGATTCTGATCGTCTTTCTGCTCTGTAAGCAAAAATTTTCCGCATTTGATACAACAGATATCCTGCTTCTGCATAATTCTTTTCTCTATTAATACACATTCCTGTTATTTTTTCTTCTATCTTACCATATTTTTAAGTCCCTGTCTTTTTGCAGAAATACTTTTTCATGCAAAAACGGAACAATGTTCCGTTTTTTACTTAATGGACTATTACCGGGATCCCGGAAGATATGTTTTCGAATATTGTTTTGGCAGCCTCATACGGCAGATTAATGCATCCATGAGATCCGTTTGAATAATAGATATCCCCTCCGAATTTATTCCTCCATGTAGCATCATGCAGCCCGACCCCTGTACGGGTATCGATCGGCATCCAGTAATGTACAAAAGCATTATATGTTTTCATCTCATATTCAGTCCGTTTAAATTCCACGAAATAAACACCAGTTGGAGTGGCATGGCCGCCTGTGACACTTCCTGTCACCGTATCTGTTTCGAAAAATACCTGCCCGTCTTTCACCAGCCATACATGCTGTTTTTCAATGCTCACATCTATATATGTATTTCCTATACCACCGTTATTAGATGATTTTTCTGTTCTCTTGTAACAAGGAGTCCTTGTTTCCGTTATTCCACCTGTTATCTCTTCCTTTATCTTTTCTAGCTCATCTGCTGTACTTACCAGATATCCATAATTGCCTCCTCCTATAACTACTGGAGTGTCAGAAGATGGGAGCGTCAAGGTACGTTCCTGCTCTATTGTATCAAACAATGGATCTAATGTTTTTTCGACATATTTCTTGATCGCTGTATCATTCATTTCTATCTTATTATCTTTTACGGATAGAAATGACAGAATTTCTGTTTTTCCCACCGTAGTCTCTATTCCTCGATCCGATATTGTGATATTTGTGGCCTGATATTTATCGCCAAGCGCTTTCTGTTCTTTTAAACCAGAATCTTCTGATGTTATTCCTGGATTCTCATAGCATTCCTCAATATCTATCTCTGATTTTTCTGCCAGAAATGCTTCTTTTATCATACTTTTTGCCTTTTCAATATCAAGGGTTGTCCCCAGTACCTCTGGGACAATTTCAAATCCACTATCCGTCTGCGTCAGATAAGCATCTACCGGAACTATCATAGCCTCTGTACTAAATCCTGCAAGATTCAAATTTTCTATAGCTTCATCATCTACGTTTTTATTTATATATATCTCTCTTTTTTTATTACGGAGTAGTAACTCCAAAAACCACCCCTTATTATCCTGCTGCCCCAAAAAATCTGACACTGACTGTTCTATCTCTTCATATTGTAATCCGACATCTTCGGCAGAGACTTTTTCCTCTCTGTCTCTTTCTTTTACCAAGACAGCGTGTTTCGGTAGTTCAGCATTTACTTTATTTACAGCGCCTTCAACTGACAGGCCACTAACTGATATCCCGGCAACTTTTGTTCCCGGGAGAAATACTTTTTCGTAATGTTTCATTCCTGCTATATAAATTCCCACAGTACAGATACATACCGCAGGAATAATGATTTTTCTTCTGTTTACCATCTTTTTTTTATCCCCTATGCCTTTTACTTTTTGTACTCTGATTATAAGAACCGTTTCCTTACTTAATATGGTATTTGACACGGAAAAAGGAACTACCTTGCAGCAGTTCTGTTATATATCGCATGTACCTTCTGAAATGTCCAAACTCAATATATCCTGCACAGGGATTATGTCGCCAGTCTCAAAAAACAGTTCTTTCCGGTAGATGTTGATTTTTTCGATAGGGCCGAAAATTCGGTCTACACTCCTGTTCACTTCTGCTATTTTTTCCTCATATCCAGATACTGCGGCAAAAGCATCTGTGGATGCACTTTCGATACATGATGCGGCAAATGTATTATATCGCCATATGGACCAGGCTTTTTCTTTTCCTCCATTAAACATTCTCTCTTTCACTATTTTTTGCGGCAGGAAATATTATACCAAAAAATCCCCCTTGTATGCAAAAAAATCAGGACAATAAAAAAGCTGTCCTGATTTCTTATAAATATTAATTTCCAACAGAAACGGAAGAATCCGAACCGTTTTGATTTTGCCCTCCAGATTCATTACCGGAGCTGCTGCTGTTTCCATTTACCGAACCATTTATTCCAACATCCCCGTCAATAGAGCTACTGCTTTCTTTCGGAAGACTCTTGACTCTGTTAATTGCTTTTTGGAGGGAGCTGTTTAAGGAATCGTATTTATCATATCCATTGCACTGACCTAATGCAGACTGGGCTTCTTTTATCAGTTGCTCAACGTAAGAAGAATACAGACTTCTTGCATTTAACTGATCGATATACCAGTTTACAAGATCAACGTTACTATCGATTTCTTCCTGTTTGGCTTTTTCCAATGATTTCTGGGCTGCCAGAGAATTTTCAGAGTCCTTTTGTTTCTGGTTATTCGATGTAATGACTTTTGCCGCATTGTTCCACGATTCCTTAACTTCAGAAGATAACAGTTCATATTTGTAGGCAGCTCTCTTTAACAACTGTTCCTTATCATCCTCGCTGTTTACTGCATCTATGACAGTCAGTGCTTCGTTGTATTTTTCATCCAAAGACACTGCATCTTCCTCAGAATTGATCTGGAATGCCTCAAATTCGGATACTGCATCTTCTGCCTTCTGTACTAATGCTGCATCCTGTCTTTTCTTCTCATTATCCTTCTCCTTTTGGAGTAATACTCCAGAGATATAATCCCATCCGGAAGGTCTTGAACGGTATACATTATCTTTATAGCTTACAGCAATGGATTGTCCGGATGAAAGGTCTTTTAATTTTACCGTTTCCGGCGCCGTAAAATCCTTTTTCTCAAGCCCCTGATGGATCTTATTCATGAAATCACTCCAGATTTCGGCAGGATAGGTGCCGCCGTATACTCCATCCATAGACTCCGGCATATCATATCCCATCCATACTGCGGTCGTATAATAAGAAGAAAATCCACAAAACCAGGCATCCTTATTATCATTGGTTGTTCCGGTTTTTCCTGCATATACCTGAGTGTCTGTGTCCCAGTCATGAGCAGTTCCATAATCTTCTTTGAAAGTACCCTGCATCATATCCGTCATCATAAATGCTGCGTCCTCAGTAAATACTTCCTTATCTTTTACACTGTTGCATTCGTATACTACACCTTCGTCATAACTGGATAAGGAACGAATGCAGGTATTCTCTGAGTATTTTCCACCATTTGCAATCATGGCATATCCTTTTGTCATATCTTCAACCGTAACTCCCTGCGTAAATCCTCCTACCGATAAGGACATTGCTGTTGAATCTGCATACACAAGGGATGAAAATTCCATATCCTCCAGATATGACATACATTTACTCTTTCCTGTAGCCTGATACAACTGTACTGCAATCGTATTAATAGATCTTGCCAAAGCCTCCCTTACCGTAACCTGTCCGATATATTTATTATTGGAGTTCTTTGGTGTATACCCATCGATTGTGATTTTTTCGTCTGTGTATTCAGTGGAAGGTGTGATTACGCCTTCGTTTAAAGCCGGACCGTAATCAAGCAGCGGCTTTATGGAACTTCCCGGCTGTCTTTTTGCCTGATAGCCCCTGTTAAAAGAACCTTGTTCTTCCCTTCCGCCGACAACGGCCACTACCATATGGGACTGGTTATCAATGCACATTGCAGCCCCCTGCAATTTATAAATACCATCCTCTGTTTTATCCGAAAATTCTGCCAGTTTACTGTCAACAGAGGCCTGAAGCTCTGACTGGATACTGGTATCAAAAGAGGTATGTATTTCATAGCCTCCTGTTCTAGCTTTTTCAACCGCATTTTGATATGCTTCATTATACTTTGTCTGATAGTCATCGCTTGATTTGCTGTCAGCGAAGACATATTCAAACTCAAAACCGTCCAGCTTCATGATCTCCAAAGCTGCACAATGCAGAGCATAGGATATCATATAGTTTTCATTTGATACATTTTCACTTTTTTTCACGATCTCCGGACGTTCCTGTCTTGCCTGATCGCATACTTCTTGTGTGATATAACCGCATTCAAGCATCGCATCCAATACCTGATTTTTCTTTTCCATTGACAGCTCATAATCTGCTACCGGATTGTAATTGTTTGGGGAATTACTGGTTGCAACCAGTATTGCTGCCTCTGCCAGTGAGAGCTTTGACGCCGATTTTCCAAAATAATACTGGCTGGCACCCTCAACTCCATAGCATCCATTGCCATAATAATTACTGTTGCAGTAATATTCCATGATCTGAGGCTTGGTATATTCTTTTTCTAATTCCAGAGCTATAAAAATCTCCAATATCTTTCTGGAATAGCTTTTCTCCTGCGACAGCAGGTTGTTTTTTACGACCTGCTGAGTGATTGTGGAACCACCCTGTGTTATCGCTCCTTTGTTTTTTATCAGCTTGAATGCAGCCCTGGCAGTTGCCCGGAAATCTACTCCATGATGGGAAGCAAAACGTTTATCTTCCTTTGCGATATAGCCTTTCTGGATGTAATCGGAAATATCTGTGATTTTCACATATTCGTACTTTTCATTTCCAATCCGACCTATTACAGTATCATCCTTATCATAGATTACGGTGTTCCCGGCTCTCCGAAATGTGGATTCATCCATATTGCATAGGACATCATACATATTATCCCTTATTTTCTCATACTCTGGATGTATCTTTACATAAGCAGCAATAAACAGAACCACGATTGCTGCCAGTATGGAAAGAAGAATCCATCTAGCTCTTTTCCGCCTTTTTCCCTTTTTTCTTTTTTTCTTTAGACGCTTTAAATCTTTTTTCTTCGTCTCTTTTTTCGAAGTAGGTTCTGCTTCCGACATCTTTTTCGACATGATTCCGGGGATCACATCAATTCTATCTTCAAACATAGGTATCATTCCTCCTCACTTTGTATCAAATCCCTTATTCCGACAGAAGGAACTTGTCCCTGTAATATTCAAATTGTTTTTTTCTGTAGTTCATTTCATTTTCCATTTCATTCATCAGATACTCCATAGAATCTAACAATTCCACAATCTCCTGTTGTATTCTCAACGGAGGTACTGGGATTTTTATCTTTTTAAGTACCTTTTGTGTAAGACTCGGAACTCCGCCGGATGTATTATACTTTTCCAGATGCTCCTTTTGCAGACAATAAAACACATATTTTGGGATCACTTTTTCTGTATTTATGATTGTATAGAATACGGTATCAGAATTCCAAAACGGTTTTTCAACATAATACAGCTTATCCAAAGACCCTTTCCTTGGAATGATCACCGATGGCTTGTCATAGGTATACTCTGATACATGAGCAATGATCCCGCCAGAACCGTAAACCGGGTATTTTCCTTCTGGCAATTCTGCATAGCTTTTTCCATGCCTCATTTTCAGTATATTTCCCAATTCCATATAAGGGATACCGTATGGACAAGCCTCCTTTAATCTTTTAGAGATTTTTACTTCAGGGTCTCTTGCTATGGTCTTATCTACAGTCCCCCTAAGGATCTGCTCCCATTCCACAATATCTTCAATTTTCTTTTTCAATCTGGCTGCATCCAGAACTGCTTCAGTTCCTTCCTGTTTTACATACAAAGGTACGGAAAGGTTGTATTCGTATGATACGATATCTTCCTTCGATACCAGACGGGAGAACCCTTTAATCTCTTTACGTTCCCCATATACTTTTGTGATATGGTTGATATTCCTCTCCGTCAGTTTATTATTTCCAATGACTTTTACACATTCTCCGGACGCATCCATGAACAGGACTTCGTCATCTGTCTTATTCTTTTTCATGACAAGAATACAGGTAGATACAGACGTAGCATAAAACAGGTTATTCGGCATCCATATAACAGCATCTATATAATTGCTATCTACCAGATATTTTCGTATTTTTTCTTCTCCGCCATGCCTATACATAGTCCCCTGAAAACACACTATGGCTGCCGTTCCTCTTTTGGATAAAAAGGAAAGACTATGCATCACAAACGCCAAATCAGCTTTGTTTCTTGGTGCCAGAACCCCCGCCGGAGCAAACCGTTCGTCTTTTACAAGGGAAGGGCTTTCGTCCCCAACCCATTTGATTGAATACGGTGGGTTTGACACGATCAGGTCAAATGGTTCATAATCCCAACATTCCGGGCTGATAAGGGTATCTTCGCAACAGATGTCGAATTTATCAAACTCTATGTTATGTAAGATCATATTTATCCGGCATAAATTATAAGTCGTTGCGTTGATCTCTTGGCCATAGAAGCCGTTCTTTACAGAATCTTTTCCAAGAATCTTAGCAGATTTTAACAATAGGGAGCCGCTGCCGCAGGCTGGATCATATATCTTATTCACTTCCGACTTCCCTACAGTACCGATTTTTGTCAGAAGTTCTGATACTTCCTGAGGCGTAAAGAATTCTCCCCCGGATTTTCCTGCATGTGTAACATACATCGACATAAGATATTCATACGCATCGCCAAAAGCATCTATGGAATGGCCATTGACATCTCCAAGGTTCATGTCTCTTACTCCATGTAGCAGGCTTACAAGCCGTTCTCTTCTTTTCTCTGCTGTAAATCCAAGTTTATTGCTATACACGTCAAAATCATTAAATAGTCCAGAAAAAGCTTTTTCTGCCTTGCCGCCCTTGGCCGATTTCTCAATATGCTTGAAAGCTTGCTCAAGAGTTACATCTAAAAGACCATTATATTCTGCTTTTTCGCAGACATTACAAAACAATTCACTAGGGATAATGAAAAAGCCTTTCTTTTCCACGATCAGCTTTCTGTATTTTTCTGCTTTTTCATCGGATAGACTCCGGTATCCTTCTTCTTTTTTATCGATGCCGGCCAGATTGTCTATATAATTACAGATATTTTCAGAAATAAAGCGATAGAACATGATCCCAAGGACATAATTTTTGAACTCCCATCCGTCAACAGAGCCTCTCAGTTTATCGGCTATCGCCCATATCGCCCGGTGCAGTTCTTCCCGTTCCTGGTCTTTTCTTTCCATGGGGACACCTCCATTTTTTATATTTGATGCTTCCAATATGATATTTTTCTGTCGGGATGGATAATTTTAGGCAACAAAAAAACGGAACAATGTTCCGTTTTTTTGCTTTTCTTCCTTTTCGAACTACCTTGCCCGAAGTTTCTTTGAGTTCAATCCTAAGAAGCATTAGAACCAATTCAAAGAATCCTTCTAATTAAATGGCAATTCCTCATCCAGATCGTCCGGGATATTCATAAACGTATCCTCTGGAGCCGGAGATGGAGCTGGAGAAGGTTTTGAACTGGAAGCAGCATTAGATCTGTTACCTGCAGAAGCATTATCTCCTGTTGGGGCATTACCTGCTGCTGCGGCCTTACTCTCGACAAATTCCTGCTCCTCCACAACAACCTCTGTTGTGTAAACTTTCTGTCCATCGCGGTTTGTGTAACTTCCAGTCTGAATACGTCCTGTCACGCAAATCTTGATTCCTTTTCTCAGATATTTCTCTGCGAATTCTCCTAATTTTCCAAAAGCTACACAGCTAATGAAGTCAGCGGTCTGCGGATCTCCTTCTTTTTTATAGCGGCGATCCACTGCTAACGTATATCTGGCAATCGAAGTTGCCTGCTGTCCCTGTGTGTAACGAACCTCCGGATCTCTGGTCAGACGACCAATCAATAATACTTTGTTCATAATGCGTTCCTCCTTATTTTCTTTATGTTTAATTACATTTACAATATGACAAAACTTATTTTTAAAAATATTTGCTGTATATATAACGAAAAGACCTCAATTCGAGGTCTTTTCCATAAAATTTTCTGTAAGAAATTGTTTTTTTGATTAGAAAATTCCTTTTTTCTTTACAACAAGGATTCCAACCACACCTATTCCTGCGACACAGGCAACCAGAATCAGTTTAAATTTCACTGTGCTGAGTCCTTTTTTCTTAGAGTCTTTTGTATTGTAATATTCTACCTTCGGGGTTTCATCCGATGTATTTTCCGGATCTGTGGACTTATCTGATACATCTGATGCATCAGAAGAGCCTTTTTCTGAACCTGTTTCTGCTGAGCTGTTTTCTTCTGCTGCTGAGGAATCATCAGTTAAATTTTCTGCATCCTGAGATGTTGTTGTAATCGGCTGTCCATTTTCGTCATGTTGAGCATCTTTGATACATGCTCGATTTCCATAATCCTGTCCTAATGATTCACAGCTATTTTTTCCGATCGCCATAACGATTCCGCTGCCACCATCTGTTCCAACCGTAAAATCCATCTGGATTCCATATCCATCGGATTCAATCTGGTCATTTAATCCCTGATAGTAAATATCAAAGATGTCATAAGAACCTTCTGGCAGTTCCACTTTCTTCTGTCCTGCTTTTACATCCCACGCAGTGATCTGGATCTCATCCTCTGACAGACCGTCTCCACTTTCATAACCGATATAAAACACATCCCCATCTTTTAGCTCTAATCCGTCATCGGCATTGATCTGGATCATAGTATACCCGGTTGTTACTGCTGCCTGCGTTGTTTCCGGAGCTGCTTCCGTTGCAAATGTCGGAGTAATACACATTCCGGCTGCCAGTAACATAACTGAAATTTTTTTCAAGATCTTCATATCTTACTTATCCTTTCTGAACTATTCTTCATCGTCATGTGTATAACGACGACCTCTCTGCTCAATATTCTCTTCCTGATCAGGATCTATTTCTAAATATTCATTGTTTTCGTTGAAACTTGCTTTAACGGCCTGTCCATAGATATTATCTTCTTCTAACCGTTTCTTCTCTGCCTCCACGCTCTCAATCTCAATATTGACTTCCTTGAGTTCTCTATCAAGTTCAGCCATAACCAGTGTTTTCAGTTCAGCATAGTTAATACTCTGATCCTCTACCGCCTGCATGGTTGTTGCATCAAAGCACAGTACCAATCTCTTTCCATCCTTAATACTGTAAGATGTCATATAGACAAGCTGATCTAAAAATAAATAGAACTGTCCTCCGAACAATTCCGGGATGATTGTGAGTGTAAGCATCTGATCATTCATATCATTATTATCATTGTATACATTTCTAAGCCATCTATCGCATAAAGCATGCGCCCGTCCAAACTCTTTCATGGACGCATTCGGAAAATCCGACTGCACCACCATGCAGGCTCCAGATGATACCAGATGTGTATTAGCATTTTTAAAAAACACATTTTCGATAGTAACCGCCTGCTTTGCGCCCTCCGGCTGTTTATGTAAACCTAATACAATAGATGATTTCGGATGCCCGGATGCATCCAGACCGTTTGCAATTTTCAAGAAATCAAACCAGTCGATTTCATAAACACCATTAATATCACTCATTACCTTCCGTTCCTTTCTGTACACATTGGTCTCCTGCCCGGAAAAGATCTTCCATCAATAACTCCGCTGGCGTTTTTACCTCTTCCACAACGGTGTCTGTTGTCCCGCTGAAATTTTTTAAGCGTACGCAATTATTATCGATCCAGAGAATTCCTGTTCCATAGTCGCTGTAAATAGATTCTTTCAGATATTTTTCATTTACGCCGGAGATCTCCAGAATATCTGATACCATATTCGACTCCTGTTCCGACATTTTTAACGCCATTACATAAGAGCTGTTCTTAAGAATCTGTCTTGTATAATTCTGGCATAAGAGCATTGCAGTATCCTGACACACCAGACATGGCATTGCATTATACACATCAGCCTCTTCCCAAAGATGATATAAGATATCCAATGCCTGCCTGTTCCGAAGAAGCGGACGGATATCATCCATATAGATCCATGTACGGGATCCTCTTTTTGCATTCTCCATTACAAGCCTGGCCGCCTGCTCCATACAGATCAATAATGCCGTTCCCTGTGACACTGGGGCGATATTCCCGATTCCAAAGACCGTAAGATTCTTTTCTGGTCGAATATTCGTTTTTTCGGAAAAAACACCTAAATGGATTTTGACATACGCCTCAATTACCCTCCCAATTGATCTTTCCACCGGGCTTCCGGACTCATTTAATGCTGTCAAAAAATCCCATAAGGTAGGTTCTTCCATAGAACTATATAATTTTTCCACATTCTTTTTAATGCACAAAGCTTCGTCTTCGGCCAGTGCATGTGGATGGAACAATCCGGAACAGATTGCTGCCAGTAATTCTCCTTTTAATTTCACTTTTTTCTCCATAGAAAAGTCATCATCAAATCCACTCATGTCGAAAGGATTGATACAATTTTCACTCTGTGGGGAAAAATCATAAAAATCCCCATCCTCAATGACTGTAAGGTAGTGATATGCGTTGCAACTATCTAACACAATCACCCTGTCATTCGTATTTTTTAATACATCTTCAATTTCATGCCCTGCTGCAATAGATTTTCCTGATCCGGGTTCACCTAAAATGCAAGCTCCCGGATACTGCTGTCCTGTATGATTTAATCTTGAAAAATTTGATGTCTGCATCTTAATTCTCCTCTTTTGTTTCCAATACTCATATTTTTCTGACAATCAGTCAGTTTCAATACTCACTCCCCATATTTCAATCCTTATGGAAATAATAGGTCCGGGAATCCCGGACCTGAATCCTGCAATTATAATCGCTCCTCCGGTCTTGTTGTCATGATCTTGTACAACTCTGTATCTTTCGGGAAATCATCGTTCATCGGGATCACATCTCCGTTGACTCTGATAAGTCCCATTCCAGGTTTTGGACTGGAGATATACTTCTGTTCTTCTCTCGAAATTCCAAGCATGGACGATAACTGTTTTCTGTTCATATCAGACTGTCCAAGCAGCATTACGAAAGAACAGTTGTTAATTACCGTACGGGCTTCTTCACTCTTAAGCATATCCTCTACGTTCTGTGTAATCGCACATACTACACCGTTCCATTTTCTGGCTCTTTTGAAGATCTGTGAGATATAAGAAGCAGACGACTGTTTCTGCATCATCAGATAAAACTCGTCGATATAAAACCATGTTCTCTTTCCCTTATAGGAATTGGAGATCATCTTATTCCAGATATTATCCAGGCAGATATGTAATCCCATTTCTTTCAAGCCTGCGCCGATATCTTTGATATCATATACGGTAAATCGATTGTCAACTTCTACGTTTGTAGAGTGTGAGAAGATATCCAGAGAACCTTTTACATACCGCTCCAGTGAAAGTGCCATATTCGCAGCTTCCGCATACGGCTGCTGAGCCAGATCGTTATAAAAATCAAGCATGGTAGGTGCTTTTTTTACATCATATTTCTTACCTGTTTTTTTCAGGTAATCCACATACGGACCGTAAATATTTATAACACTCTTTCCGATGATTGTTTTTTCAATCGGGGACAGGCCATATCGTCCACCGATCATGATCTCGCAGATAGCTTCAATAAAATCACTCTTAATACGGACAGGATCTCCTCCGTCGTCCGCATTATCAATATTCATGTCGAACGGATTGATATAACTTGTGGAACCGTTTGCAATTTTTACAACAGATCCGCCAAGCTTTTCAACGATAGGCTTGTACTCACGCTCTGGGTCGATGATATAAACCTCATCGTCCGTATTTAACAGAACGTTGATCATCTCTCTTTTTGCTGCAAAGGATTTACCTGCACCCGGCATACCAAGGATACATCCATTCGGGTTTACCCTGTCATTACCTCTGTTATAGAGAATAAGGTTATGACTTACGGCATTCAATCCGTAATACATACCATTTTTCTGCATCATTTCTTTTACATCAAATGGAATGATACATCCTACAGTGTCGGAACTGATAAGACGCTGATTTAACACCTTATTATTTCCAATCGGAAGAGATGTGGCGAAAGCATCTTCAGTCTGGACTGTAGAAAATGGACGTACTAACAGCAAGTTTTTATTTGCGATTGTCATAAGCTGCTTTTCACAACTATTTTTTAATGTATCTTCGTCCGGTGCAAACAATGTAATAACAAAATTGGCTGTGTATTGTTTTACATTATCTTTTGTCATAGATTCAAGGATCCCTTCCGCCTCTTCCTTCGCCTGTGTCGTAGTAGGTGCAATCAAAGATGCATCATATCCTTTTCTTGCTGCCGTTTTCTGATGTTCTACAAGTTCCTGAGAAATATTTGTATTCTGACGTCTGACCATTTTTAATGCTTCACTTTGATCCATAGGAGTGAATGTAACAGTTGTAAGCATGTTGCATCCAAGACCTGCAAAATCAGTAAGTAAGGTTCCTTTGATCCATGTCGGATAGTTCGCTATAAAATATGGTTTTGCATAGAAATTTCCAAGCTGGATACTTGATTTTGAAAACTCCATAACAGACGGAGCGATCACATGTTTTGATGAGATTCCCTGTTTTGCACAATTCTCTAAGGAGAATGCTTCTACTTGATGTCCTTCAATCGTTTTTGTATTGTAAAGAGTTCCTTCCTGATCCATATGGTAAATACTGTAGATCAGCTCCAGACGATCTTTTGCTGTCATAGGAGATACACTTTGTTTTGTCAGCAAACCGATACTTTCAGACACATTGGCATCAATCTGGACAAAACGCTCCATTGCATCAAAAACATCTGTACCGCTTGTTGAAATCGTAAGGATCTTTTCTGTTTCCAGATTATTTTTCGTTGCACCGATCTTAGACTTGATCATATCATTATATTCTTTCCGGTAACGATCATATTGATCTCCATTTTCAGCAATAAATACGGTATCCATAAACTCTTCCATATTAATGCTTTTATTATATAGAGTTACCTGGACCTCCACTCCGGCTTCAAAGGAGTCCAAAAATTGCGTCCACATATCTGCGATACGTCCTTGTTCTGCGTCTCCTGATGTTTTAAAATTAATAGCAGGGATCCGGTATGATTTTGAGAATATACCTTTTCTTACCTCAAGTATTCCGTTTGTATACATTTTCTCATACGGAATACTCTGATAATTCGTAGAATGAATTTCTTCTTTCGATTTTTTTTTATTCTTAGTCACTATCTGATTAACCTCCATTTCAAAAAATTATTTCCGCCGGCACAACTTTGCGGATTAAAGATTCTTTGCTTCTAATATGATTTTTTATTTAGAAATAGGAAAATTCAGGATGCATGTATAATTTGGGACTTTTTTACGCTGCATATTATTTATGGTACAAAAAAACGGAACATTGTTCCGTTTTATGAACAATGTTCCGTTTTATATTTCTTTTATCTCAGGATATCTTGCCTTTAATTCTTTCAGTTTTTTTTCTCTCTGTTTTAATTCTTTATCACTCAGCTTAATTTCTGCCAATGATTTCTGCTCGTAGATAGCTTTTCTCTTTGCCGGAGTTCTTATATAACGTAATAAAATTTTATATAAAAACTTTTCCATCGGCATTCCCTGCACTTCTATTGCAAAAGCAAATACAGGAACATCGATAAGAATAACTACAAGAACAATGGTATTAACTGATAATCCCATAGGTACGATAACACCTGCAATCAACACGATGTCTATTACTACGGCCACAACGGCACATATTACTTGCCGCAATGTAAAAGAACCAAGAACTTTTGTTTTATATTTTCGAATATCCTGAGGTACTTTTGCTTCTATCATATTTCTTTACGCTCCTGTTACTTCTCTCATTAACTTACCCGCTCCTGCCATGCCTCCTATAGCTGCAAGCTGAGGAACACATATGGCAATTAGATTTGTCACACTTAGAACATCTCTGATTGTGGTACTATCTATTACTGTTACGTTCATTGACATAGAGACTAACTGACCTTGAAGAGCCGAAGCTCCCCAAAGAACAAGCATCATTGCTCCCATGGTCAGCATTTCTGCCAATAAAGATCTTAAGTATTTACTTCCTACATCCTTACCATGATCAGAAAATAATTGAGCTACTGGAAATGGTGAAAAAATAACTCGTACTATAATCATTAATCCATTCGACATTACCAAAAAGATTCCTGCTACTTTACAAACCAAACATAAAAGTCCTGGAAGTACACACAGCAATAAAAGATCTGCATTTTTTACATATGATACTACACTTGTTGAAAAGCCGTTTTTAGATCTATCATATATAGCACCTCCCGGAGCTGTTACTTCTTTCAGAACTTCACTGATGCTTTTTCCATCAACTGGAGTTCCAAATATTTCCGTAATTCCATATTGGGATTGAGCACTGGTTGTTAGGAATTCCATATAATTATTTTTATCCTGTCCTCCACCAGACCAAGAGAAAAATACATGTCCGATATTCAAGAAAATATTTATTATTTCAGGTAAATAAAGTAAAAAACAAAAGGCAGCCAGCAGTTTCACAAACATGATAACTAATTTTTCTAAAGTCAACATATCTTTAGAAGCTGATGTTACTGCGTTATATAGAAACACCAAAATAAGAATGGAACATGCGATTCCAGAAAAAGCATTCATAACTTTTGTCATAAAGCTTCCTCCTACTACAGAATATACCGCTTCCCACATATTCCTACATTCATCTTTTATTGAAGACTGTAGCCCTCCATCAAAAATCAGCTTCAAAGCCCATCCTACGGTATTTCCAATACCTCCAGAATCATTATCTGCTTTTGTAATATGTGCAGATATAAGAAAGAATAGAGCAGTCAGAACAATGATCCCTGTAATAAAAACAAGTTTTTGTTTTTTTGTTTTCAAAGTACAAACCTCCATTTATATTCCCTCTCCCTTTTTCTTATGACCAGAAAAGGGAGGCGGGAATACTCATTCTTACATAAGCAATGACTTATGAAGTGATCTTGCTTACCAAATCTAAGCTCTTGATAATAGAAGGAGCTGCAATCAGAACAACTGCTACAACTAACATAGTTGTTGCTCTGGATTTAGAATCGGCATCTTCATTTTTGAACGCAAGAATTAACTGACCTACAGAATAAGCAGTAAGGATAACTCCGATTGCTATGAAAATTGTTCCAATGATTCCAATGAGCTGCTCTACCAGACCACTGATTGTATTTTTGTAACTGGTAGCAAATGCAAAATTTACTGTGAAATAAGCAAGTAAAGCAGCACCACAAATCATAAACGCAATTGTGAGTCCTCTCTTTTTCTTTTCGTCCATGGTTTTTAAATAATGCATAGCTTATCTCTCCTTTCTTTTTTATTTCTTCCTGAATCTTGGAAGAAAGGAGATTTATCTCCTGATTACAATATGATTTTTCACTCCTTGCGAAGAGCCGAGATAATGTCACTTAGCTTATTTGTTGTTTGTTATTGAAGTAATTCTTCTAAAGCCAATCTGGTGAAATAAAAAAACGGAACAATGTTCCGTTTTTTACACTAAGTCAAATTTATCATCTCTATACAGGTGCATAGCCAGCGTTGAATAATATTCTGATTCTTCTCTCAGCCACATATAGTTTTCTTTGCTTTCAATTTTTATTTCAACTCCAGGATGCTCTATACTCCAGCTTCTATGGAAATCTTCCAAACCACTAGATTTAAGCAACATCAGCATCATGCTTTGATATTCTGCGTCGGTCATATTTAATTCCGCTACGCCTTTGATCAATTTCCGATAATCTTTGGTCAGTCTGGCAAAAGTAGAATATATAAGCTCTGCTTTTGCATCGTCCATAGAGGTATATTCCTCCTGTTCATCTTCCTCCTGACCATTACCACCAAATATCAGTTTTTCAAGTTGCTTTCTGGAAAACGTTTCCTGTGGGGCAGATTGATTTCCTGCTCCAGACCGGTTTCCTTTTCCAAAACCGCCTGGTTTCTGCCTGTTATTTCCACCCGAAGAGAATCTGCTTCCTGACCCTTGTCTATTTTCTTGAACTTTGTCAGCAAAAGTTCGTTTAGATGCGCCTTGATGTGTACTATCTTGTGAAGAATCCGAATGAAATTCTCGTTTATTTTCTCTTTCCACAGAGCCTGCCGCTACAGAAGGCATATCATCCTCAGACTCCCCGATAGGCATATCTTTTTTATGTGATTTATCTGCTTTTTTAGAGCCTTTTGGAATATTCTCTTTTTCAGGTTCTTCGATTATTTCCTCTATAGATTCTTCGTCCGTTATTATTTCATCAGAAGAGTCATCATTTTCTACAAGGCCTATGATATCCCCATCATCCTCTTCTGTATCATTCTCGTACATAGAATCCACATTCATAATATCCGGAGAGACCTTTTGCTCCGATTTTTCTACAGAAAGAATATTTTGTACAGTTTCCACTTCTGCGTCTTCAAGGGTTATTTCTACTTCTTCATGCGCATGGGGGCTTCTTACTTTTGTAACGCTGTTATTTTTTCCCATAGCAGGAACAGGGGGCAGCTTATTAACCTTCGCTTTTTTGTAATTAAAATTATTTACAGAAGCATATGCTTCAAAACCAGCCAAAAGATCCTTCCTGATTGTAAGCTGAGGGTATTTAAAGAAATACACTACAGTGTTTGGATCTTTGTATTGAGAAAGATCTTCATGCACATATTCCGAGAATTTATTCTTCTGCTTCGGGTCTATTTCAATATCCGTAATTTTAATGCAGTCCCCCATTTCTTGAAATAATTCATCTATTTCAGGAATATCCCTATTTATTTTTGAATTTATTTTATATACAAGAAAAAGATCCTCTCCTCGAACTATCTGTTTTAGGAGATCTCTGTCCCCGCCTTTAGTCCATACAGGAGCCTTGTCGTAAAATCCAACAAATATCCTTTTATACATTTGCCTCATCCTCTTCAAGAACGTCCATATCTACTTCAATATTTTCACGCGGAGGGACTGCATCAAACCCATTTGCAATCAGCATATATTTCCGGATCTTATCATCCTTTAATGAAAAGTTATGGGCCTGCCCCGTATATATGATATTGTCATATTTTGTATCATTTTCATTGTTTTCGATAGCTACAGATGCAAACATTGGCAGCTTATGTATCTGACAGATCTCCAATACTCTCCGTAATGCCATATCTACTTCATGTTTCTGTTCATCTGTTAAATCTATAATTCCGCTCATATCGATACCTTCCTTTTTTGTTTTTCAAAAATTACCACATCTAATCATGATAGTTTTATGGTTTTTGATGGTTATTTGTGATCAAAGAAACCCTGAAAAGATGCTTGTGAGGTCATCATCTTCCGGAGCATCAATCTCCTCAACTGGCTCTTCATCTAAAACTGTTTCCTGCGTCTCTGCCGGATCTATCGCTTTTTCGTTTTTATCAGAATTTGAAACCGAAGGAGCTTCAACGGTCTCCGATTCCATCTTTGAAACAGCAGCATCAGATAATATTTCCTTTTCCTTAGATACAGGATATTCTTTTGGAATATTAGAAACAGCATCCGTTTTTTCTGTGTCAGGTTTTACTTTTTTACCTGCAACACTGACATCTTTCCATTTTTTCTTATCCAAAAACAGGCTTTTTTCAGACTTCATTTTTCCCACACGAATAACTTTTTTCCCTTCTTTTAGCACGTCAAACTGATGCATGTAATTCCCTACATCTACCCCTGCTGCCAGAAAAGACTCATCTACCGGGATAACGATATACTGTCGGAGCAGATTTTTCATAAAGCAGTTCCGGTATCCAGGAGCTATGCTATCCAACAATTCAATTACATCTTCATCCTCTTCTGGATCTAAATATAATGATCTTTGATATACCCTTCCTAATGTGGAAACGGGAATATCCACTTCTCTTTTCGGTGGAGTCTCTATTAGAAAAGTTTCCCCTTTACAGAATGCTTTCAGGACGGAATAAACCGCCCTGACAAGATTAAATTCTCGGGTGCAGATCCAGGAAACAATATCAAGGTCATGTAATCTGTATACTCTGACTTTATACTGTTTTTTTGCCATGATATGTTACCTCCTCGTCTTATTTCTTGCTGACCATATATCTGTACATGTAATATCCTCTTGCGTTTGAATAGATGAACGGCAGCCGATCATTGATATTACTCGGATAGATCTTAAGCGTTGACAATCCGGACAATTTCTTACTGATACCGTCATACCAGGCTTCTCCGGTGCCTCCTCCAATAATAAGATGCTTATAGCCACGAAACTGATTCGTAACACTTTTAGCTTTTTCCATTGCTTCAAACAATACTTCTTTATTGGCTGCTTCCAGATATGGAACGATCGATTTTTCCTCAGATACTAAATTACCGTCGTTATCTTCTCCGATACATACAATCTTTCCTGTTTCAAGATTCTTTTGTAACGCTGTAACCCGGATATCTTCTCCAAGGTCTTCATTAATCTTTTTAGAGATAGACTGCAAAACCTCTCTCATTCCGATCATATCTAAAGATTCCCGGCAGACAACAGCCCGGTTTTTTATTCCAAAGAAATCAAATGTTCCAAATCCGATGTCAAAAACAAGGATATTTCCTGTCAGGATATTTTTAGCTTCCGGAATATACTTTCCGTCATTTTTAATCAGAACAGAATACATCGCACCGGTCGGCTGTGGCATAACAAAAATATCTTCTTTTTTTACATCGTATGTAACCTTTTTCCATGGAGCAGAACCAATTTTCAGTGAAAAATTTTTAGATCCTGAAAGTGAATTGACCAATGAAGGTGTATCTGCCATATATGAAGCCGGAAGCCCCGTCTGGATCACAATCTTCCTGTTATCATTTTTCTGAAGCACAGTTTTACCAATCGCCGCTTCGCATGCGACATGAAACAGTTTGGAACCATATCTTTTACGTGAAAAAAGTTCCCCGTCTGTATCATTTGTATCAATATCATCGACCATGTTCTGTGCTGCATATCCGATCAGATACATTTCCCCTGTATCATCATCTCTATACACAATGTCATTTTCATCTGTCAGGTACAGCATTTCATCAATTTTTCTTGCGTAGGTAGGGAAAGTTCCGCATCCGCTCTCGAAAAATGTTTTGGTTCCGGAGTATCCGGCATCAAGTCCTATGATAAAATCCTTACCTTTAGGATTAATAAGTGTTCTAAATTCCTGTCTGGTACGAAATTTTGAAGTATCCATTAAAATTCCCCTTTCTTTTTTTCTTTCTTTAATATGGTTTTTTTTGGAAATCCAGAAAATGCAAAAAACGGAACATTGTTCCGTTTTTTGCATATAAGATATTAATTTAAGACTCTTCGGACTGCCACAAGACCTCCATGATAAGTTTTCCAATAATTCGGATCACCTGTACCATATACTTTGATACCACCTTTCGGGTAGGCCTGCTCGTTTGAAGCATGAACAATAGAATATGGTTTTACAGTAATCGTATTACCTTTCGTATCCGTAATCGTGAACGCTTCTGTATTGCCAAGATACAAAGCAACATGTCCGTTCCAACACAGGATATCTCCAGGCATCCATTGAGAAGGATCTGATGCATTTACCTCATATCCAACAGATCTTTGGGATGCACTTGAATGAGGTAAGCTATATCCGAACTGTTTATACACCTGCATGATAAATCCTGAACAGTCAGCTCCATTTGTCAGGCTTTCGCCTCCCCATACATATTTGTTTCCAACATATTGCAGAGCGAAGTTTGTCAGGTCATTTCCACCTTGTCCGGACGGGACAGATGCAAGAGACTTGTAATCGTCTCCATAAGTAGCGTATTTTTCATAAAATGCCTGTGCATAAGCTACACGTTTTCCCAAATCCTGATATAAAGTACCATAATACTTATTCGATTTTGAATAAGGGGCAAAAACATCCCAATAATGATACTCGTCTTTACCTCCCACACATCTTTCTACAGCGACGCAAAATAGCTCCGCTGCAAATTGAACATCGTCTGTTGTTTTCAGATAATGCAATACTTGAGCCGGTTTTATGACATATCCTACCTCATTGTTAAGCTGTGCGTTCAAGAACGCCATCTGACCTGCCGCCGAATTATAGTCTAATCCATTAAGGGCGCAATACGATTTAATTGCGTCTATGCAATCCCATTGAACCATTCCATAATAACTGCCTGTAACAGCATCAGGCCTGAAATTTGACTCCTGTTGAATATTTCCCATGATTCCGCATGCTGCCGCTATTGTATACCCCTGATCTCTCAGATAAACATAAACGTCATCCTGCGAATTTACAATTCCAACATTTGCTGATGCGATATTACGCTGTGCTGAACTTTTCAGAGAACAATCAAAAAGACTTGTATAATAATACGTCGTAAAGGTAACATCTGCATTTTTATGGACTTTATTATTGGAGTCTGTATATGTTTTTTCTCTTACAGTGATTTCATGCGATCCATAATACAGTTCTTTGGCGTATTTTTTTATCTGTGCTTTTGAAAAACCATCAAAGTCATAATCAAAACGGACATATACCATAGAAAGGATTTCTGCAACATTCGTATTTTCTACAACTTTATCCTCTGCCTCTACATCCTCTGTCTGCTTCTCATATTCCTCATCATCCTTGACCTTATTTACTGTGATATTTACGCTTTCATATTTATCACTTAATTTTGCCAAATAATCAATATCATCCTGATAGCATTTTTCTACCTGTTCAATAGCCGCTTTTCTCTTTCTTTCTTCCGCAGATGAAAGATCAAATAATCCAGAGGCTGAACTTATTATATTATTTACGAAAGCCATAACTATACCAAACACTATAAATATGACAAGAATAATAGCTACTGTATTTAGTACAGTTGCAAATGCTGTCGCAACAGCGCCTAGAGCACTACCAACAGCATGAAATACTGCAGAAGCAGCCCTATACAGAAGAGTTTGTCCAAAACGGTTTCTGACCGCAGTATGAATTCTCCGAAATGCACGTTTCCGTAATGCTCTAAGTCCTCTTTTAATATGCAGCGGATCTCTGACATTTTCCATAAAGCGGTTTCGGAAAGCCTGCCGCCTTGCTTGTTTTGCAGTCCGGCGTCCTATTCTTTCCTGCCGCCTTGCCATACGACCCTGAATCCGCCCAACTTTTGCGCCTGCTTTTTTTGCAGCTTCAACCGCTCCTTTTCCTAATGCTTTTGCTTCTGCCTTCTGTGCATGTCTAAGGGCAGCTCTTGCTGAATTTAAAATAACAGTTCTTGCTGCAATCTGCACAAGCTGAGTCGTTCCATGAAGAACCCTTATAGAGCTTTTAAGAGCCATTACAACGCCTCTTGATATAGCCATTACCAAAGCTAAGCCTTGACCTGTCTCATTTTGTTTGAGATATTTTGTCAAATGCCTAAACAAAAGCACCTTTGATTTTCTCAACAAACCCGAAGGTTTTGAAAAGGCTTCCTGTTTAGAAGCTGTCAGCATTTTCCGTAATGTATCAAGTAAATGAACTTCATCTGGAGTAAGAGTTTTTTTTCTCAGCAATCTATTGATCTGTCTTTGGATTAATATTGCAGCCCTTTGTCCAGTCCCACGAATTGGAGATATTCCATAACGGACTAATTCTTGATTCCACTGACGCTTCAATCGTTCAAGAGCAACATGTCCATGATAAGTTATGGTCCGAGGCATCCCGGTAGACGGATCCTTTAAAACATGACCTTGCTTGTCTCTTACTATCTCCGTAAATGTATATTGATCTATCTGTCCCTGCTTAAATCCATTGACGATCCTTCTGGATCCTTCTACAGCAACCGTAGCCATTGGAAGTACGACATCTTTCGCCTTTTCATATCCCATTGACACTTCGCCATTTCCTCTTGTAGCCGTTGCTATCAAAGATCTGGCTATTACTTTCTGGGTGCTTTTTGAGAAGCCTGCTATTCTGATCCGGATCCCTCTTGTATCCCGGATTCCTGGAGTTCCACGCTCTACAACCGTACTTCTACCTGTAGACACGATATATCCGGCTGTTTCTTCTGGATCTGTAACCGTAACAGGGAAATTTTCATGTCGAGGTTTGTTTTCTGATTGAGCATCAGCACGATGTTCTCCACGTCTTCTCAATACAATATCTCCATCTGGAGTAGATATCTGAACATCGTTGTTTTCTTCCCCGTAATTTATTTCAAAATCACTAACACGTTTAGTCCCTTTTTCGTACATTTCCGGACGATGCATTTTACGTTCATGCTCTTCTTGTGCATCTTTGAGATTTCCCTCTGCCTGAAAGGAACTTTTTTCGGGAACATAATCGGATCCTATATGAGATTCATACTGAAAAGTTCTTGTTTTAGGATCATAAAACGGCGAATTTGGCGAATTTGATGCGTCTTCCGCATATCTGGAATATTGTTCCCTTTCTTCCATCGTTTTTTCATAAGGATTTACATCCTTATGATCGGGAACTTTCATAGGCTCTGGATTTATATTGCTATCCTCTGTAATTCCTTGTTCCATCCGGTTATAAGGATTTTGAGAAGAATCTGGTGTTTCTAAAGAACCATGTTCTTCTCTGGCATGCATCATTGTTTCATATTCTATCTGCATATCCTTGAGATTTCCTTCCGGTTTGAACGATGCAGATTCGTATGATTCAGCATATTTGTTGTCAGTATCAGGACTTTCAATCTCATGATTCTGGATTATGTCAACAGGAGGATCTATCCCAGAGTATTCTTCTCTTTCACGCGTTGTTTTCTCATAAGAACTTATTTTCTCATGACGCGGAGCAGGTATAGGTTCTGGAATCACATCTTCGCTTATTTCATATTTACTATCTGAATAGACTGAAGATGATTGTCTTGCATCCGTATCATGAACGGAAGAACGGCGCCATATATCTTTTTCCTCTGTATGATTTATAGACTCCCTTTTAACCTTTTCCTTCCTTATTATAATATCTTCTGGCGAAGGGATCTCCGGTTCCGGAACAGGATTAAAAACAGGCTTCTGAGCATTCGGTTTTTTATGCATTTTCATATTATAAGATATCTGCTCATCTATAACATTCTGCGAAAATCTCTTATCTTTTTTTCTATCCACATTACTATCTCCTTTCTGGCAATCAATCCATCATTGCCTTATTGCTTTTAATATGGGTTTTTCGGAATTCATAGGGATCGAGTAAACGGCAGTGACTAGCCGTAGGGCGCATAACAAAAAAGCACCATGCAAAACGCATGGTACTTTTTGTGTACTGTAAGTTGTTTTTTTTCGTTTTAATCCACTCATCTCCTAAAAAGGAGAGGCGACTACATATACTGGTTATAAAAAATTGAAATTAGAGCTTACGCATGTTTTCTTTTGCGTGTAGCGTAATAACAACCGCCAGCAACAGCTGCGATACCTGCGATTGTTACTGCATACAGACCATTTCCACCTGTTTTTGGTAATAATGTATTGCGGTTATTTGTTACCTCAACATTTACCATACCATTTGCAGATAAAATAGAATCAATCAATGCAGCTTCTACCTTTTTACCTGTCTTATTTGCAACACCGTCGATCATTGTTTCTTCTGTAATGTTGTATACGGCCATCTGTGCATCAATACCGTCTACTGTAGCTGTCGCTGGAACTACTGGATCAACTTTCATCGGGATCTTTTCGATAGTACGACCATTTGCAGTCTCTACTGCAGCCTGTCCGCAGATAAGAACTTTTCCTGGAGACGCAACTCCGGTATCAGGATTAACAACAACTCCCTTATCATAGCAATCATCTGTATGAACATGCTGAGTAGAATTGTCGTTTCCAACGTATCCACATACAGCTGGATCAACATTTCTTGTTGTGGAAGTGATGTCTACTTTGATCTGATCTTTCAGAATAGAATATCCTTTATCTGTATGAGTCTCTGTCAGCTGGTAAGTATCCCCTTCTACACCATGGATATTCATTTTGCCATTTTCATCCGGAGAGAATACAGTTGCCTCATCCTCTTTCACGGTTTTTCCTGTTACATAATATACTTTTTCACCATCAATAGTACCTTCTTCTCTGGCAATTAAGTAATATCCATCAGTTTCGTTGTAGCAAACAAAGTTTACTTTTGTCGGATCGCCCTCTCCATCTGCAAATACTTTAGTCAGGTCGATTCCGAATGTGTACACATAACATCTGTCTTCCAGGGTATTGTAGTACGCATCACTGGTACGTCTCCATGTAAGAGTAACATCATTTTTATTACCTTCATCACCGAGAACTGCAGTAGCATCGGAATTTACAGTACCAGTATAGTAGATAACCATCCAGTAATCGCTTCTTTCCTCATTGATCTTTTTCAGACCTGCTTCTGTGAAGGCAACTGTCATCTGTGTTTCACCAGTTTCTTTGTTAAGTTCTTTTTTAACATCAACATAGGACTGGGTATGTGTATTGGCATTTCCTTCAGAGTCAATACCCCATACTTCCGCTGCTTTGGAAGTATCATTTACCATAGCATCTGCTTCGGTTGTATAGAAGGCAATACGTGCATCTTTTCCATAAGTAATACCTTCTGCAAGAGCATCACGGAATGTATATTCCGTCAGATATGTCGCTTTGGAATGAATATGAGGGATTTTTGATACAAGGATATAATCTAACACGTCTCCTTCGGATGCTGTAGTTGTATCCTCGTAATTGTACTCACCTGCAGATGTCTGATCATCTCCTCTTGTTGCTGCAAATCCGTCAGCAGAAAGGGTTGCATTTACCAGATTTGATACAATATGGGAATAATCCTCTTTCTTGTAGCTGTCAATATCCTCCTGTTTTTTATCGGTAGCATCGGAGCTTCCTGTTGCATTTCGAACTAATTTATCCAGGCTTGGATTTCCAGTCTGATTTTTTGGATAGCATACAGCATCGTACAGCCACTGGCTTCCATCTGATTTTGTGAACGGCAATGTTACAAACCAAGGATTTACAGTTTCTACTACTTCCTCAGGTACTTTCGTCTCAACAACAAGATATAATCCAAGATCCAGATTGTTTGCGCTTGTTACACCATTTTTGTCAGTAAGATTCATTTTTACTGCAGCTGGATTGGATGTAACATAATCCTCAAGCGCATTTTTGGCAAGTTTGTTTTTTGATGAAGCGTCACCGTCTGCCACATTTGCTCCTTCAAGCAAATCTTTTAATGCCTTGTTAATCTGAGTAGTATCATAATGGTATACACCTGCTGTAGTACATTTATTTGCTACAGAAGCAGCTGTCATGTCATAAGCATCACTTGTAGCCAATCCTAAAATCTGTCGTAAAGCATCCGGGACCTCATATACAAGAACTACCTTTGTATTTCCATTTTTTGTGTCACTGTAAGTTTCAGCCTGTCCGCAATTCAGGTAAGTAAACTCTACACCTTCTACAGCATAATCTGCCAAAGCTGCCTCTGCTGCAGTATTTGCTTCTCCTGTAGATTCGCCAAGATCTTCTGCTACGCCATCTTTTTTTGCAGATGTTGTATCATATTTATGGAAGGTCATAGAACCTTTTTTCGCCATATCGATGATATCCGCATTTGCAAGATCATTTGTAGTAGCGGTGTTGTTGCTTGCATCTGTGCTAGATGCTGCCATTGCTGTTCCTGCAGTTCCAGCTACCATAGTAGCTGCAAGAGCCATTGAAGCTGCTTTTCTCATAATCGCTTCTTTTTTCATAATACGTCTCCTTTCTTTGCAGACATTCTCTTTTTATTTTGCCTGCCTATCTCTAATATGGAAATTGAAAGACGCCGAATAATTTATTACCTCAATTTTTTATTCCTAGATGTCCTTAAGATGAATTACCACGTCTGAACAGCGTTGCAGTAACCACGCTATTCAAGCGTGATTCCGGTGTGGCTGAACGGTAAGTGGCTTAGGGCTATTCACAAAGCCCTTATCCCAGTGGGATTACCTTTTTTATAATCTTTTTTTTGTCAACTTCTTACCACACATTCACCGCCCGTCTGATCCAGTCGGTTAGGCGGAGTATTCTGCGTGACGTTACTTAGCCCCACAGGCTTGCCTGTGTGTATTAATAAGTTCTGACATATTGTTGAAACTATAACTATCCTGTACTCAAAATCGAAGTAATAAAGTATTATCGTCTCTATCTATAATATGAAAATTCAGTGTCCTCGAAGAGATTTTTCTGTGAACAGCGCTCTGATACGGAACAAAGTTCCGTTTTTCCAACTTTTTAAGCTTCCAACCGAACAAAATTTTCCATATTACGAAAAAAACGGAACATTGTTCCGTTTTTTTTTGCAAATCCCTATTTTAATTAGTTCCAAAAACATCCGCATAAGAAGTAATATTTTCATTTGGGATGTTGTTGTTGACATATACATTTCCTGTATCGGAAGTATTTGCCAGTACATCTAATTCCTGACAATCTCCAGTAAGATTAACCTTTGTAGCCAATGCAGCTCCTTCAAACATAGAACTGGATTCTTTTGGATTTCCTTTTACTACCAGATCTCCTCCGATCATTTCACACCCAGAAAGCATTCCAGAAGTATCTTCCACAAAAGCTGGAATCTCTGTCAATGTTACTAAAGAAACATCTCCTTTAAAAGCAGAATTCAGGGTTTTCACTGTTCCAGGAAATGTTGGCATATTTTTTAAGTTGATACAATCACTATACATGCTTTCCGCATTTTCAATACTTGGTCCCATTGTAATACTGTTCATCTTTTTGCATCCGGAAAACATTCCTTTTGCATTTGCAAGACTTTCAGCTCCTGTCAGGTCCGGTGAAGTTTTCATACTTTCGCAGCCCGCAAATGCAGAAGTTGCTGTCTTAACATTTTTAGGAACCGCCGGAACATAAGTGATAGAAACACATCCATTGTAAGAATCATTGATATTTAACAATTCGTCACATTTACTCCAATCAGCTCCTTTTTCCATAGCAATACATCCACTAAATGTGCCAATCATTGATTTTACACTGGTTGGAATACTGTCAACATAAGTGAGTGTAGTCATTCCTTTGAACCAGTAATTCATGTTGGATGGAGTTACACCTTTTTGGAAAGATACAGATTTGATAGGATTGTCATCCATGTTGTCATAATTCAACCAAGGGTACGCTCCTTCGTCAAATACCATGACATCGCCTTCACCCTCGAAGCATAATTCCCCGTTACTATACAGGACTGCTTTAACGGATGAAGCTTTAGGATAACCACATTCAAAACCAACTACTTTTTCACGTTTGGTTTTTACTTTCGCAGTACATTTAATACTGCTGTCAGAAACCAGGGACACAGTAACCTTTGTTTCTTCACCGACCGGGTTTACCCCTGTCTGAGATAATTCATAATCTGAAGCATCCAATGTATTAGTTTTTCCATCTTCATGAGTTGCCTTTACAGTAAAATCCGTTGCCTTAATTTCAGAATCTGAAGAATAAGTTCTGTTATTAATTGCTTCAATGCTTTTGATTGGAGTTTTATTTGCCCTGATTTCACTGACAGTAGGAAGGACTGCTTTCACTACAATTAAGACAAGAATCAAGATGATTCCTACGATGATCAGTTTTTTAAAGGGCTTTAATACCTCATTAATCTTGCTTAACATTTTTTCCTCCTTGTATATAGTATATTGTGAAGCAATAGGCTGTAGCTAATCTTCCGCTACTACCTTATGCAACAAAAACTCGCATCCGGAATGAACGAATGCGAGTCTGTTTCTAATGTACTATCATGTTCCCATCATATCCCATCTTTGGATATGGCAGCGATAAGACCATTTTGCTTTTCTCTTCATCCAGAATTTTTTGATGTATCAGCTTTAATTCCCTGCATTTCATATCTTTTTCGATAAATCTAAATGCAGTTTCATAATCACGCATGATAGAATGATCCAGATAATAGAGAGCTTTATTTACGGCTTTATACTCTTTGTCTGTCCTTTTGTACAAGGAAAGTATAAATTCAAGAGATTCCTTTACGGAGTGCTGCTCATATGTTTCCGCAAAAGTGTTGACGTAAAATTTTTTCCTTCGCTCTGATCTTATTGCCAGGACAACAGCGATCAATATTCCACCGCAGATAATACTAAGTAATAAGATCTGTTTCAATTCGAACCCTCCATTACGCCGGAATTATTTTAAAGTAGCGAAACGGTTAAGAATTTCCATCGCAGATTGTGCTGCTTTAATGTACACGTATTTGCATTTTACTTTCTTATCAGAAAAACTGTAGGATTCACGAATATTTTCATCATTCCATTTCTCGATATCTTTCTGATATTTAGCGCCTTTTCTTACGGCTTTCTCTGCATACATAACGCCGGCTTCTACATTTACGCAGAATACACAGTTGTCTTTTTCACCTTTCAGAACAATTTCTTCCATTCCAGGGATTGCTTCAACAGCAATGCCTACCTCTGCCAGATCTTTTTTGATATTCTCTGCAACTTCTTTCAAATCCGGCTCTTTGCTTTTCTCAGCTTCGGCTTTCAAACGCTCATTTTCTTCATTTGCTGCTTTCAACTGTTCTGTCTGATCTACTAAAGACGCATTCAGTTTACGGATCTCTCCATAACACTCTTCCAGTTCGTCAGAGGAATTTCCTTTTTCCTCCTGCTCTTTTAACTGCCCTTTCAGTGTTTCGATTTCATTTTTTGCTGCGGCAAGGAGCTTTGGATCAACTTTTTCTTCGGAAGAAAGTCTTAAATTTTCTTTCTTAAGGCTACGGATTGTTTTCTCGTAAGAAGATTCCTTCTCCTTTAATCCGGCAATGGTCTCATCTTTTTCTTTATTTGCTGATTTCAGTTCGTTTACAACTGCTGTTAAATCAGCCAGCCCATCCTTTTTCGTGATATCGATGCTTTCAAGCATTTCAATCGCAGCCTGAACGCTTTCATATCTCTTATCCACATCCTGACTTCTTTTATTGATCGCCTGCTGTTCAAGTACAAGACGTTTTTTCTGAGTAGCAATAACTTCTTTGTCTTTTTTCAGATAAGCTTTGCATGCCTTAAGTTCTGCATTCACTCCGGCAACGAGCACCTGTAGCTTTTCAGTATTTTCTTTGATTACAGCATCTCTCTGATCCAGCTCTTTTTCAAAGTCATTTAACTGATTACGACGTTCATCAAAAGCTTTGTCTAATCTTTCGTATAATCGATCGATAGAATCCACATCTAATTCTACTTTTTCAGGAATAGAAGTTTCTTCCGAGCTACTTGGAATCTGTCCTTCATAAGATTCTTCCATTTCAAAAGTATCTTCTTTCATTTCCGGATCCTCAGTTTCATTATCCTCGGATTCTGAAAATCCCGCATCTTCAAAGCCTTCCGTATCCATTGAATCTTCTTCTGAAAAACCATCAAAAGTATCTGCTTCCATGGATTCTGAACTATCTGCTTCCGGCACCGGAACTTCAATATCATCACTTTCCGGACTTCCAATGTCAAAAGGGTCTTCTGCATCTACAACAGGAGTCTTGATTTCCTTTTGAACTCTTGGGATATCATTACTTGTTTCGATATATCCGATAAAATCAGATGTTTCTTTTCTTATAATATCCGCTGCCTCAGCATCTGCTGTACCTGTAAAAGTAACCACTCTCTGTATTACGATTTTACCGTCATATGCTTCTGCTTTGTAATCAGAATTATCCGTAATACGTTCTGCCGTAGATTCTAAGGACTCCTCTTTGGCTCCCTCCACTTTAATATCAACTCTCAGCATCAGCATATCTGCTTTTTGTTTTAAACTAAATACAAAAGGGTTTCCTGAAATTTCTCCAAAGAAATCATAATTTGATCGTTTCTCTGGAAATCCAAGCCCTGTCACATTAGGGTCTTTTTTTAATCTTGTATACATTTCTGAATACAATTTTGACTTGGTTGTTTTATCCATGTCAGTCTCCTTTCTGTTTTGCCGCTGCCAGCACCTATATGGATCTGACAGGTAATTTTCTTTTTTTCGTATTTGTAATATGGTATTTTTATATTGGATGATCAGAAAAAATAAGCATAAATTTCAAAAATAAGCAAAAAAACGGAACAATGTTCCGTTTTTTGTTTCTGGGATTTTTTCTTTTATGCTGCAAGAAAGCTCCTCCAGCAGTCTGTGAACAAGTCATGATACTCTGACCCATTCTCGTCGACAAACAGCTCCCCGTTCCAGACATTTCCATTCGGTAGGACCCATTTGCCGTTCATATACTGGATTTTTGTAATCTCATACTGCATCACAAACATCTTGTAATTTTTCTGCACTATGTCAGAAAATACCTCCAGTCCTTCCTGCAGTAGCGTCTGCATAAGATATTCCATTTTCCCGGAGATCACTTCCTGCATTCGCTTCCCTTCTGCAATACCGTCTTCCGGCAGGTAGTATTCATTTTGCAGGTAAACATGGTTTATATACAAAACCCCGCCCCTGCAGATCTCTACTGCCAGATCCTGCAGCTTTTTTCTAATTGAAGGTTTATCAAATTCGCCAAGGTTTGATAATTTGACCTTGATTTTCCCTTCTTCAAGATGGCATCCGACGGTAAATCCAATGCCTTTCTTGTTTTTTTCAAATTTTTCGCAGTTTTTACTCCATTCGGAATAATCCTGTCCGGTCATTAAAACCATAGTTTTCCTCCTCTTCATCTTATTGCCTGGCGTGAAATCCATATTTTGATTTTTCCGGCTTATGTGGTAAGGAAGGATGATGCCTTCTGGCTCAGCGCCTGTAATGCATCTCTGTCTTTTCCTGATGCAAATTCGATTAGCTCTTTGCATTTATTCAACACAAGCCTTACTAATCCCTGTTCATCAAAGAAATCTGCAATATTCACAGATTGCTTCTTACATAAAAGGTATCCATCCTCTCCATCATACTTATACACAGTTCCTTTTGGCATTTCCGAAGACAGATACTCCCTGTATCCGGAAGTGTATCTCATTGGGAGAAATGCTGTCCCATGTACTGAAATACCAATTAAGGATGCTTCTTTTCCCGTAAGGGAAAATTTTTTCTTTCTTCCAGGTGTCCTGTCTTCGTAATACCAGTCAGGGCATCCGGATAACTCCCATAAGTAATCCATTGCTTCCCCGTAACTCATCCCTGTTTCATACATGATGAGATCAGGTGCTTTAATGCCTTTTTTGCAGACTTCGCAATAGACGTTATTCCAACCGTCTTTGTAATAACAGTTGGTAGCATGCGAATCATCGTGATCCGGCAACGGGCATGCAATAAAATTATTGGCTCCCTTTCTGGTTACTGGGATTCCAAGGCTTTCAACTACCTGTGCGATATCGGCCTCATCCTTTAGGCGTTGAAAATCATTCATTTGTCTCCCCCCTTCGGTATAACAGGCTGATTGCCTGCGTGTATGATGTAGGCGGATTATCTCCCTCATATAAAATACAAGTTAGCAGAGCCGCTTCTCCAATCGTTAAAATTCCCATTTCGTTTTCCTCCTTTATTTTTATTTTTCGATACATTTGCAATATGGCTTTTCTCTTTTTTCCGGATTTGTTCCTCAAGTTGAAACGGGAATATATTTTAGGTACAAAAAAGAGACCTCATTTAGAAATGAAGTCTCTTTTCTAATCGGCAAAGTTTAGGCGGCAACAGCTTCCTTCTTTGGAAGCACGATTTCCACCACTGAATCATCATAAGCAGCCTTGATCAGAGCCGGATATCTCTCATCCTTCATCTGGAAGGATAACTCTTCCGAAGGAACAGATCTCACAGCGTCAATCAGGAAACGCGGATTAAACCCTGCTTCCACATCAACTCCTGAATAATATGATGTTCCTTTCGTTGGCAAGAGGATATCGGCATAAGTCCCATTTTTATCGTTACTTAACACACGAATACCTCCTTCTTCTGCCCTGATCTTGACATACTCACTGTCCACCGTATTACCTACTTCTAAAGCAGACAGTAACTCTGAGGTTGATACGGATGATATACTCTCAAACTTCATACCATTCATCCACCCCATGTTACAGTAGGCTTCATGATCCGCCAGAGATAAGTACCCTTTCAGACTCTCCGTTTCCAAAAGGATAAATTTTCTGGAAACTGGAATTTTTACAGAAACTACTCCTTTGGCCACACTGCAGAAATTCTTAAGCGGAAGCCCAGGGACTACGATCCTGATATGCTTTGAAGCGTTATCCAGCTCGCTTCTTACGGATATTCTCAGAGAATCGGTGGCTGTTGTACTCAGCCCATCGTCCCCGACATCCAGACAGAAGCATTTAAAACGGAAGTCCCCTTCATCTGGTTTCACTGACAGCGCATGGCTACATGCAGCCACCTGAGACTGCAAAAGAGGAGCGCTGATTTCAACAAAAAACTCCTCTTCTTCTCTTTTCGGGAATTCCACATCCATGTATGGGATATTAAGTTTGGTATTGTCCCCATACAGGTACAGAAATTTTCCTTTAAAATCCAAAATAATTGTTTCTCCCTGTAATAAAACAACCAGGGATTTGAATCTTTTGGAACTTACCGTAACAGAAATGTCTTCATCTGATACGTCTCCTTCAAAATTACAGTTACTATAAATACTCAATGCCGGTGAGTAACCTGCAAAAACAAGTTTTCCTCCATGCTTTGAAATATTCATAATCCCTACTTTTTCATCTGCTGATTTGGCAGCAACAGTTACTGCCTCAACCAGCTCTTTTCTTTCTACTCTGATCTTTGCCATTTTCGTTTTCCTCCTTTTATTTCAATACTTAGATACATTGTCAACATGAAATTTTGGAAGTGTTCCGATTTCTGGCAAAACAAAAAAACGGAACATTGTTCCGTTTTTTCTAAAAATTGATATGAAGTCTGCCTCTGTCCTGGTCAATGAAATATTGCAGCGTTTTTTCTTTTTCCTGAGATCTGCTCTGCTTTTCCTGCTGCTTTCGCTGTTTCTCTATCTGTTTTTGTGCTTTTTTCTTTTCTGGACCACCGACAGCAATGTATCGGTCTGAGATTTCAATGTATCTCTTGCATCTGTCATATAAAGCAGCCGGTCCATAGCATAAGATTCTGCATAAAGCTTCAAAAATCTTATAAAGTCCAAACACAGCACCAAAGGATACCATGCAGGCAAAGAAACAAATGATAAGACCAATGATGATATTTCCATGCGCCCAGTCTTCAATGAAAACAGAGGAACAGATGAAAATAGCCAAACATGCGGTGATCACTGACGGGATAGCGTACAGTTCTTCATCGGCCACCCAATATAAACCCTTACCGGGAGCCATGAGTACCATGGCAAAATATGAGAAAAATCTTTTTACTTTCATTAAATTCACCTCTCTTCTAGCTCCCGGAAGAATGTTTTAGAAATGCTCTGCTACACGCTTGCACATTTCGATTGCTTCCAGCTCTTCTTCTGTCAGGGAGCTTTCGTCTTTGTTTAAAATAGATTCACCCCAACGGGCTACCATTGCTGCAGTTTCTTTTCTTCTTTTCTCTGAATGCTCTTTGATGTCATTTCTCATGTTTCCAAGAAGTCCAGTGGAATCAGTGCTGACTTCAAGGTTGATCCCTGCTCCAAGCTCCTGCATTTTTTTCAGATAATCATCGATATCTTCTTCGGTGTCTTCTTTCATGATATCTTCTTCATCAAATGCATCCTTGTACATTGCTCTTTCGGCTGCTTTCTGCTTGTCATCCGCAGGATATAATGGTGTCTGCGGCGCAGAGGATGGAATCTGTACATTAATGTTTCGACCCGTATCCGGCATTTCATATCCGCCAGCCATATTTGGTTCATAATTTGTATCTCCCATATCATCCTCCATATAGGAAGACTCCGGAATATTTTCCCCATCATCCAGAAATTCGCTTTGGATCTTTGCATCGGATTTCGATTCATTCTCCTTATGCTTCTGATATTCTTTTAAAACTTCTGTGGAAGACTCACCATCCTTAATCCTCTGGACGATTTTATTCTGGGTTTCCTCATCCTTTTGGGAAATGTGGCCTGCATCTCTTACTGAAATGCCACCGTCTGCCACCATCTCTTCCAGTTCCTCGGTTCCTTTTGTGACGATTGTAAGATAAAATCTTCTGTATCTTTCAGAGTACGGCATGTATGTCCTTGAAATTTCTACGATCTTATGGTATTTTACCTTTCCGGATTTTGCCATCTCCACCAGGATCTTCATGATCTTAAGGCAGTGGGCGTTCCGATCAAAATCCCTCACTTCCATGTTGGATGATTCAATGATCATCTGCTGCAGCAACGGATCCATAGTGATCGGTCCTTTTACAAGACAAGGTAACTCTTCGTCACTGTCTGACCCATACATCTCACAAAAGGCTTTGTATCTTCGTTCTCCTGCAAGGATCTCATACATTCCTTTTTCATCCGGTCCGATAACAGAAAGTGGGGAGATAAGACCTACCGTTTTCAGGTTCCCTTTCAGGTCTTCATATTCTTCTGTCTCGTATGTATTGTAAATACTAGGTTTCAGGTTCTTTATAGGGATGCTTTTAAGGAATACTTTCGCAATGGAAATTTCTTCCTCTTCGGCAGCTTCAGGCATTTTCACTTCCTGATTCTGATTTTCTACTGCCTCTGTTTTTACCTCTGTGCTGATACCTTCTTTTGCAATTTCATTACTCATTGTCGTGTCTCCTCTCTCTACTATTTTTTCTTTCATAATATAAGATTTTGAAAACCACCGGATTTTTGCAGAAATAGTGTATTTGTATCTGCTTCTAGTTCCTATAACCGAATCTTTTCGCATACAATATGGTTCCATTTTGCTGTTTCGGAAGCCAAAAACGGAACATTGTTCCGTTTTTTAGCTGTTTTTTAGCCGATATCCTAGCAGTGAATCCCTTTTTTTCTCCTTGATGTTAGAGATCGCCTTTTGAAGAAGGTCTTCCACCGTATATACGATCACTTTCTTTTTCGCCCTTGTCACAGCAGTATATAGCAGGCGGCGTGTCATCATATGCTCCGCTCCGGCCGGCAGGCAGATATAGATCCGGCCAAATTCAGATCCCTGGGACTTATGGATCGTAACGACATCCGCATGCTCTACATCATGGATTCCCTGACGGTCCAGATACAGGATCCGATCATCGAATTTTACGATCAGCATTTCATCCTTGACCCCTTTTACATATCCGATATCCCCATTCATATACCCGGCATCATAATCCGTTCTGGTCATGATCACTTTGTCATCCTTCCGGAATACTTTTTTCCCGTAATTCATCATTACTTCCCTTGAAGTATCCTCCATCCATTTGTTCAAAGACTCTGTACTGACAATGCCTTTCTTGACTGGACATAAGATCTGGGAATCTCCCGACTTGTACTGCTGCCGGAGAGTATCGATCATATCTTTTTCATCAACACAGGTCTCAACCTCAAAAGTTTCATCCCGGATCAGCTTTCCACTCTCTCCATGATTTATGTAGGCTGCATTTTCGCAGATCGTTCCGGATTGTCTCATTACTTCCGTTAATCGGTAGACTTCAATCTTTCCAGACTCAATCAGGTCGTGAAGTACATTCCCATATTCAACACTCTGGAGCTGGTCTTCATCCCCCACAAGGATAAGGCAGGTCCCGGACTGGACGGCTGCAAGCAAGTAGGATAATAACTGCACTCCAAGCATGGATACTTCATCCACGATCACTAATTTTTCCTGAATAGGATTATCTACATCCATGCTATTGATGTTTTTACCCTCAAAAGGTCTTACTTGCAGCATCTTATTGACCGTTTCTGCCTTTAACCCGCAAGCCTGTCCCATAACTCTTGAGGCTCTTCCCGTTGTGGCAGCCAGCCGGACACTCTCCGGAAGGTAGAAATACTGGATCATCCCTTTTATGGTTGCCGTTTTCCCGGAACCAGGAGGTCCGGTCAGGATCTTTACACCGCTTGTCTCTACCGCTTTCAGGGCAGCCCTTTGCCCTTCGTTATAGGTTATCCTGAGTTTCTTTTCTATTTCCGAAATATCTTTCCAACTCCGGATATCCTTTTTTTCCGCCTGTAGCCGGAGAATATCAGAGATAGCCGTAGATTCTTCTTCCCAGATACGGTCTTTATAGATCCATGTCTGATTTCCTACAGTATGGTAGGAAACAGATCCCTCTAACTGGGTAACGCACAGGTGCAGCAGGTATTTATTCAATTCTGTTGGGTATAAGCCGTTCTGCTTAAAATTAAAATTGACGATCCGTAGCAGCCGCTCCGGGCTGACACAGGTATCCCCGTTTTGCGTAAGCCGGTTCATGGAATCTAAGACAAATCCTTTCAGTCTGCGGATGTCATATTCATCAAACCACTCCTGTTTCATTGCCAGTTTCTCAGCAGACAGGATATTTATGTCATAAGCAGTGAATATCCGGTATGGATCTTCTTTGATCTTTTCTATGCTGATCTCCTTCCGATACAATACTTCAATACGGTCCAACGGGACATCAAGTGCCATAAGTTCCTTTGTAACACTTTCCTGTTCCTTAAATTTACAGATTGTCTGGAGGATCTTTTTAGATAATTCAGCATTTTTTTTTGAATTTCGACTCTTCAGAGCTTTCATGATCAATCCCTCTGCATCTATTTTTTCTGCAAATAAAAAGGCATCCGGTTTCATTACTTCTGTCAGGCGCTCAATCTGTCCTTCTGTCAGATCTTCCTCCACATATTCGAGGAGCATTTCTATCGCCTTGTCGGAATCCTTTGGATAATCCGCCGAATCCACGATGAACAGTTCTTTTTTGTCATCGTAGAGACCGTTTAAGATAAGAGGAGTCTTTTCCTCATATATCCCTATACGGCCATAGCACTTGATCAGACCGTCTTTTGCGAACGAACATGGCTCCCCAGGATTCACGTAAAAATAACATCTTCCGCTGCCTTGATTCCGACGTATCAGCCGGTTGTAATAAGCATACATTTTCGTTTCCTCCTTTTTACAGATACATCCAAAACGCATATTTCATAATTTTGAGCAGAAAATGCGTTTTCTTATTTTTAATATGAGGAAATTTGAAAAAAGATATCCTATTTTTGTCCGTTTTGGCAAAAAATGTCATATTTATTTTAAAAGCATAGGAGGTTTACTTATATGGACTTTATCTATATCGAATACGACGATTTACTGATCGGTCGGAAAGACCTTGATATTTACAATTTTTATGGAACCGAACCCGGCGGGGCAAATGAACGCAGGGCGCTCAGTTGCATCCGGTATTGTCTGGAGCAGGTATTGAAATGGGATGCAGATACCAGTATCAAAAAATTTGACAGATACATGATCCATCTGATGAAACTGGATAAGGTAGTCACCTATATCGATTACCCTATCGAAGCAGAAGAAGGGGATCCAAGGTACATCCTTTCTCTCCTCTATCCGGATAAGGTAAAGATCGATCCTCACTCACTGACAATCGAAACTTTCAGGGAAGTCTTAAAGATGGAAGGAAAACAGTTTCCAAGAGACTACTTCTCCGGCGAAACAGGTTTTAAAAGATTTGCTTCCTGTTTGAAGTACCTGATTGAAAATTATGAGCTGTTTAACACGACCGAAGAATTATACCAGTATTTTTCTTCCCCGGCCGGCAACAAGCTGCTGCACCGTTACCGTTTGAAAGTCCCTGCTGAGTTATTCTCTATCCACACACTTGATGTTATCCGGTACATTACCAGAAATGACCCAAACAGCGAATTGTACTACTGCTTCTACCAGTTCAATACTGCTTTGGATGAACTGAAGAATCCAAAGGTCAGTTCTGCAGCAGTAAAACATGCAGATGTGGCTGAACCGGAAAGAGCGTGATGTTGATGAGCAAAAAGGTTAAGCTTCGATACCGGAAATATCCCAGAGAATATTATTGCACTGTTACCGGATGTGCGTGTCTAGGGATCTCAGTACTATTGTTCCTGTTTATCTTTTTGGGATCGCTAATCCTTGATACAAATCTGTTTTATCCCTGGCTGACTCTTACGGATGCGGCTATTGCAGCTATCAGTATTCTGATTATCCTGATTGGATTAGATATGGTTCTTGAAAAAATTTACGCAGAGAAAGGATCTGACAACTTATGAGCAGGTTATTTGAGCAGTTTTCATTACTGGCTATAAAATATAAGGACCGGGATATCCGGAAGTTATACAACCACTTCGCAAACAGCCTTTCAGATAAAGAGGAACAGAACTTTGTATTTAACCACTTCAAGTTATTCATCAAAACAGGAGAAGCTGCCAGAACTCTTCCTTATGGCAACTGATAAAAGAGATACTTATTGAAAAAAGAAAAAGAGAGATAGAAAAAAACGGAACAATGTTCCGTTTTTTCTTTTCCCATCTTTTCTTCTCTCAATTAAATATCCTTTCTGGATTGTCTTTTAACAAAACTCGGAGAGAAATCCCCTGCCTCTACAGGCAGTGGG